>Ga0209192_10000670_pt1 | contig 31357 bp, 31 predicted proteins | sample ArcticOcean_MG_C_11_FD_187433 | JGI IMG/M metagenome (GOLD analysis project Ga0209192, IMG submission 187433) | Marine microbial communities from western Arctic Ocean - ArcticOcean_MG_CB2_154 (SPAdes) (version 2) | ecosystem: Environmental > Aquatic > Marine > Oceanic | place: Arctic Ocean... | reverse complement strand
ACAAACTAACAAATGGAGAATTAATAACTTCATAAAAACCATGATCTAACAGAAAATATCTTAATTTATTTTCAAGATCTTTATGATTTGCCTTATTATTTTTTGGAATACTTATCTCTGATGTTGGAATATTGTTATAACCTATGACTCTTGCTACCTCTTCCGCTAAATCATTTTGAGTTTTAACATCACTTCTAAATGATGGGACTTTAATAAAACCTTGCTCAATAACAAACCTTAGTTTTGAAAGATAATTTAAGTACTCTTTTTCACTTATATTAATTCCAATAATTTGATTTATTTTGCTAACATTAACTGGTATTTGGGTAATTGGATTGTCTTTAGATTTATAAGAAATAATAGACATATCTTTTATACTTGCATGCTCGCTCACAAGCTTGATAAACCTTCTGAGCACCCTATCATGACAATCAGGGTCAACACCCCTTTCAAATTTATGCGATGCCTCTGATTGAATATCATACTTTACAGATTTGCCTATGATTGCTTCTGGTTGAAAGAATGCACATTCAACAATAGCTGTCTTCGTATTAACAGAACATGATGTGCTCTTACCACCAACTACGCCTGCAAGATTAATGACTTCATTGTTTAATGAAAAAACTGCATTTTTACCTGTAAGAGCAATTTTTTTATCAAGCAATGTCTCAAATTCTTCATTCCCATCTATTTCGTGGAAGATTAACTTACCGTTAATTGTATTTGCATCATAGCAGTGAGTGGGCTGACCAGTCTCATAGGACAAGTAATTTGAGATATCAGTAAAGAAGTTATTTTTATTTAAGCTTAAGTCTAAAAAATAGTTATCTAAGGAACCTCTGTAAGTTTTGGGGATTTGATCAATTTCTATTTTTAGGAAAGAGATTTCTGAGCATGTTTCTTTTAATAGATTATCAAAATCTAAAGATAATTCATTTAGGTTTTCATTATGTATTTCATGATTTAGGTTAACAGTATAAAAAACTGCTAAATCTCTTAGTAAGCCATTAATTGATAGGCAGTCACCTCTATTAGGGGTAAATTCCATATCAAAAATGCCACCATCAATTTCGTGCTCATGACCAAGTTGAAATAAACTATCAGATATTTGCTCAATACTCGGGTTTTCTTCAATTTGTTGAACTAGATGACTATATGCTATTTTCATTTGAACTGACTCAAAAAATCTAAGTTAGATTTATAAAACTCTCTTATATCTGTAACTCCATGCTTGAGCATAGCTATTCTTTCTATTCCAAGTCCAAAAGCTAAGCCACTATATTTATTTGAATCTATATTGCAATTCTCTAGAACAATTGGATTTACTAACCCGCATCCAAGTATTTCAAGCCACTTTCCTTCTTTTGACAAGATATCAACCTCAGCTGAGGGTTCTGTAAATGGAAAATAAGAAGGCCTGAACCTTAATTCAACATCCTCGCCAAATAGTGAATAAATAATTTTATAAATTAAGTCCTTAAGTTGAGCAAAGCTTACATTTTCATCAACATATATGCCCTCAACCTGATGAAACATTGGTAAATGGGTGGCATCATCATCTTTTCTATAAACTTTTCCACCCGAAATAAATGCTAATGGTGGTTTTTTTTCTAACATACCTCGGATTTGGACCGGTGAAGTATGAGTCCTTAAAAGGTTTGATTTATTTTCAACATAAAAAGTATCATGCATCTGCCTTGCAGGATGTGATTTTTTTATATTAAGCATATCGAAATTAAATTCTTCTGTTTCTATTTCTGGCCCATTAACAATCTCAAATCCAAAAGAAATTAAAAGATTCATAATAGAATCTTTCATATGATTTATTGGATGAAGGGAGCCCCTATCTTTGATTAGCTCAGGGGGTAAGATGTCCTTATGTGCTGGCATTAAACCAGTATATCTAGCTGGTAGCTGTTTTTACAATCTTCTCGAAAGTTGTACTATCAGTAATAGCTATATCAGAAAGAATTTTTCTATCTAAGGCAATGTCTTTTTTCATCAAAGAGTTGATTAAAACAGAGTATGAAACTCCTAGTTCTCTAGCTCCAGCATTAATTCTTGCTATCCAAAGAGCTCTGAAAGATCTCTTCTTATTCTTTCTATCTCTAAATGCATATTGTAAAGATTTAATATTTGATTGTTTAGCTGTTCTAAATAATCTACTTCTAGCACCATAATGGCCTTTAGTAGCACTTAGTACTTTTTTATGTTTTGCTCTGGCTGTTACTGATTTGGTAGTTCTTGGCATGATTTATCTTCTTATTAGTTTTGAAGCCATTTTAAGCACAATACCTGATAGCTTATTTAGACCTCTGTTATGTCTTTTTCTTTTCGTTGATTGCTTAGTAAGAATATGAGCTCTATGAGCACTTTTGCTTTTAACAGAAGTTCCCGTCTTCTTGAAACGTTTAGCAGCACCAGAATGTGTTTTTAATTTATATCCCATATTACTCTTCTTTAAAATTTATATTTACTTCTTCTTTAGGGGAGACAGAACCATAAGTAATTGCCTGCCTTCAAGGGAAGGCTCTTGGTCAACTTGGGCTATATCTTCAAGCTCATCTCTCAACCTATTTAATAGGTTAAGGCCCATGTCGCTGTTCAATATCTCTCTACCTCTAAATCGGACGCTTATTTTAGTCTTATCTCCGTCAAGAATAAAGCTTTTAACCTTTTTTAATTTAATATTGTAATCACCCACATCTGTTGAAGGCCTAAACTTAATCTCTTTAGTTGTATTTCTTTTAACTTTAACTTTGGACGATGAGAGACTTTTTTTCTTATCAAAAACATGCTTTCCATAATCTAAGAGCTTACAAACAACTGGTGATGCATCAGAAGGAGAAACTTGAACCAAATCAAGGGAAGCTATTCTGGCTGATTCTAGGGCAACAGAGAAGTCAACTAGGCCTTGTTTTATTCCATTAGAACCAATAAGCATAACTTCACTAGCTCTTATCTTTTCATTAATTGGTATGATATTTTTTTTTGAAGAAGCTATGAGGATACCTATATAGAAAGTTTAAAAAGCGTGGTAATTGTTATGTACTTAAAAAAAGAATTAGTTACAGATTGGGAGTTGTTATTTTTAGTCATTATTTAACTGACGATTCTATACTAAATAACTTAATTCGCAATATATTATTAAGGTTGAAGGATTAAACATTTCCAATTCCCTTCTTTCATCTCATATATTTCTCTCTTATTAAGTCTAGAATCATGGCCCTCCCAAAATTCAAAATAATACGGTATGAATGAATAACCTCCCCAATATTCTGGACATTCTTTTAAATTATTTAATTCAAGAGATTTTCTATAATTTTCTTGCACTAACTGAAAAGAGCTGATTGGTTTAGATTGATCGGATGAGATAGCTAATGCATTTTTTTTTTCGGATCTGTTTAGAAAGTATTCCTTATTAAAGCTTGTTGTAGTTTTTTTTATTGTAGCTTTTATTCTGATTTGTGTTTTGATGCTATTCCAATAAAACAAGGCTGTGATTTGATTGTGACCCTTGAACTCTTGAGATTTGGGGGAATTATAATTAGAAAAAAAGATAAAGTCATTATTGTCAATAAACTTTAAATTTACAAACCTTGAATTTACCTCTTTAAAAATAGTTGAGTACGATGAGACACTTATGGCTTCGATATTTTGTTGATTTGCACTTAAAGCATCATCATACTTACGTTTTAGAACTAAATATGGTGATTCTTGACTAAGGTTGAAAAATTCAATCATTTTTTGGATTTAAATAAACAAGTTAATAATTATTATATAGATAAATTTTAAATTGTTACTAGCATTAAATATAAAGTTTTTGAGGATAAAAAAAAGCTGGACAGAACCAGCTTTTGTTTTAAATAGAGCTTTTCTATAAATGATAAGCGAATTAGGCCATATCTTTAATATAAATTATAGAATCAACACCTTTATGTACTTGAATTTCTTTAAGGGGATAAGCGCCCATCTTGATATAAAATGGATGGGCCCTCTTCAGCTTACTCCCCACTACAATTCTAAAACTCCTATGTCCCTCAGCCCTAAAATGAGTGCAAAGAGCTTTAAATAAATTCTCAGCATGTTTTCCACCTTGATAAGAAGAATTAACCACAATTGATAGGAGTTCTTGTTTTGGAAGATCAGCTGAAATATTTTTATCTTTACTTATAAAAATAACCTCTAAAATTTTGTACATTTTAGAGGGGGATAAAAGGCAAGATTTCAGAGAATAAATTAGTCGATGAGGTCTTAGTAAAAGCTGTTTGTATATTTTTCCAAGCCCTTGGGTTCCAGTTACAAACCCTACAATATTGTTATCCACTCTCTCTACGAGCAAAACACTTTCGCTATCTTTATCAATTGCTTCGTAGAGTAGAGCAAGAAATGGGATGCCTAAAGTTGCAAGAAAACCCTGATTTATGTAATCACAATGAAGTCGAGCAACTTGTTTATAATCGCTAAAATTAAGTTTTCCAGATTTTATATCCATTTATATGATTCTTATGAGAGGAGGTAAATTTTTCATAAACTACATTATCCAATTTTTAAATTACGAATAAAGACTATCTAGAACCCTATCAATTGAATTTTCCAATCCTGGAGACGAGTAGCTAAAAGAATTTAGAAATTTTGAAGAATTTAAGACTGAAAATTTAGGTCTTTTTGCTGCAGTAATATATTCAGAACTTTTAACTGGAGTTATTTTTTTTGGAACAACAACTCCAATTTTTTTTGCTTTTTTAAAAATAATATTTGCAAAATCATACCAAGAGCATATCTCAGTTCCACAAAAATGATAGGTACCAAAAGACTCGATACCAGAGGAAGAGTGATTCACCAAAACTAATATACATGAAGCAATATCTTGTGCATATGTTGGGCAACCAAGCTGGTCAAAAACAACGTTAACACTATCAAGCTCTTGTCCAATTTTTAGCATAGTTTTAAAAAAATTATCTCCATACTCACTATAAACCCAAGAGGTTCTAACTATATAAAATTTACAACAAGAATCAATTATTGCCTCCTCCCCTTTGAGTTTAGTTACACCATAAACAGATTGAGGATTAGTTATATCCTCTTCCAAGTAAGGGATTTCCGAATTTCCATCAAAAACATAATCTGTAGAAATATGTATTAATATACAATCAATTTGTTTACATATTTCAGCCATTTTTCTAACTGCTAAGTGATTAATGCTATCTGCTTTTTTTATTTCGTTTTCAGCCTTATCAACTGCTGTATATCCCGAAGCATTAATCAGGATATTAGGTTGTGTTTTGGTAAGGATATTAGTTAATTGAAGAGTATTCTCAACATCAATATCTAATTTATCCGCAAATGTTACTGAGTGCTTGATACCAAAATTAAGATCTTGTAGACATTTTCCTAATTGTCCATTGGAACCAAGTACTAAAATTTTCATAAATTTATTCCTGAAAGAAATTCACCATCTCTATCCTTTTCTGAAATGATTGGGTTGCATGATGGCCAGTCTATTAACAGATCTGGATCATTCCATGCAATACAACCTTCATTATTAGGGTCATAATAATCTGTACATTTATATTCTAAATCAGCAAAATCTGAAGTTACCATAAAACCATGAGCAAATCCTGGAGGTACCCATATTTGTTTTTTATTCTCTGAGGACAGTATTACACCTACCCACTCGCCATAGGTCTTTGAATCCTTCCTGATATCAACAACTACATCATAAACTTCTCCAAAAACAACTCTAACTAATTTTCCTTGCGGTCTTTTTATTTGAAAATGCAATCCTCTTAAAACATCTTTTGATGATCTTGAATGATTGTCTTGTACAAATGCCAAATTAATACCAGCTATATCTTTGTATCGACTCTGTTGATACGTTTCAAGGAAAAATCCTCTTTCATCGCCAAAAACTTTAGGCTCAATAACGACACAGTCTTTCAATTTTGTAGTGATTACCTTCATCAGATGCTCTCAATAATTTTTAAAAGATACTCTCCATAGCCCGTTTTATTTAGCTTATTAGCATGACCAACTAATTGCTCTTTTGAAATCCAGCCCTTATCAAAGCTTATTTCTTCCAAGCAAGCAATCTTTAAACCTTGACGAGTTTCTACAATTTGAACAAATGTACTTGCTTCAATAAGCGAATCATGGGTTCCTGTATCAAGCCAAGCAAAACCTCTTCCTAAAATTTTTACATTCAAATTTCCTTCATTTAAATATACTGAGTTGATATCTGTAATCTCTAGCTCTCCCCTTGGAGAACGTTCAAGGGACTTAGCTATCTCTTTAACTCTATTATCATAAAAATATAAACCTGTTACTGCAAAGTTAGATTTTGGATTTTCTGGCTTTTCTTCAATACTAATTGCTTTCATAGACTCATCAAATTCAACAACTCCAAATCTATTTGGGTCATTTACATGACAACCAAATACGGTTGCGCCTTCTGCATTTTCTTTTATTTCCTTCATAATTTCAGAAAACCCTGGTCCATGAAAAATATTGTCACCTAGAATTAAAGCAACATTATCATCGCCAATGAAATCAGCACCAATTATGAATGCTTCAGCTAAACCACCTGGATTGGGTTGAACAGCATACTCTATAGAGATACCAAGATCAGATCCGTCTCCCAGTAAACGTTTGTAGCCATCTATGTCATGAGGTGTAGAGATTAGTAAAATTTCTTTGATATCTGCCATCATCAATATAGACATAGGATAGTAGATCATTGGCTTATCGTAAACAGGCAGCAATTGTTTGGAAATTGCTTTTGTTATAGGGTGTAATCTTGTCCCAGATCCACCAGCCAAAACTATACCTTTAAATGGTCTATTCATAAATAACCTCTATATTTTTATAATTAGTCATTGCCTATCAATAAAGAGATAACAATTCCTTATTTTACAATTAACTGCATACATCATCAAAAACTTTATATTTCCATCATAGAAAACATTTTGTCAACGACCTTAATGTCACTATACTTATTAAGTGCGATTTGTCGGGAAGTATATCCCATTATATCTCCAAGGTTATTGCTATCCATAAGTTTTCTGATAGCAATGGCTATTTCATTTGGTGACTTAACTGGAACTAAAAATCCATTCTCGTTATCAACTATTGTCTCTCTGCACCCTGGGGCGTCAGTAGTAATTATAGGACGTCCGGTTGACATTGCTTCTAAAACAGCCCTTGGAGTTCCTTCATGATATGAGGGATGAATCAAACAATAGCAGTCTATTAAAAAAGGTCTTATATCTTTCTGAAACCCATGAAAAATTATCAAACCCGAGTCGATCCAAGTCTGTAACTGTTTGTGAGTAATTGATTTCTTATAGAGCTCATCAACCCAACCTACAATATGGAATTCTGAGTTTGGATATTCTTTTTTAATTATTTTTGCTGCATCAATAAAATCTATTATGCCCTTGTCTTCCAATAATCTTCCAACAAAAAGAAACTTGTTATAGTTTTGTATTGGACAGTCCCTAAAAAAGTTTAAATCGACTCCTGACCCATTTACTAAGCCAACTTTTATGTTAGAGGACAGTGCACCAGATGACCTAAATACGTTCATATTATCGGGGTTTTGAAAAAAAATTGTTTTAGATAAGGATGTGGTAAATCTATATAGAAATACTATTATAGCTCTCAATAGTTTGTTGAAAAATCCATTAGCATAAAAAGAATAACCCAAACCGGTAATTAAAAGATGTGTATTCTTTATGCCGCTTAACCTAGCAGCAATAGTGCCAAAGATTACAGGTTTAATGGTGTAAGAAAAAACATGTTGAGGCCTTATCTTTCGACATAATTTAAATACACTATAAATGTATTTGATGTCAGGGAAAAATTTTAATCCTGAGTTTTCTAGCTTGATGAAATGAAGCTCAATTCCCATCTCTCTTATTTGGTCATGGAAACTAATATGCTCTTCTTGATATGGAACACATATGTGAACCTTGTAACCAAGCACTTGAAATCTTTCAATAACCTTTCCTCTAAAAGTCAGGATAGATCCCCCAAAACTACATATGATTAGAGCATTTTTATTCATGATCTTTTTTAAGCCTTAATCTTAATGAATAAAACATAGAAATTATTCATTAAGATTGTTTTCTTCTTTAAGCCAAGCATTAAACATGAGTACGTTCCATAAAGAATGTTCCCATGAACCTTTACCTTCAGTATGCTCTTTCCATTTACGTCTAATTGGCTCAGCATAAAAATAACCATCATCTATAATTCTTTTTTCAGAAAGTAAGTCTTCTGCCCAATCCCGAAGAGGACCTTTAAGCCAAATTCCTATTGGCAACCCAAACCCAACCTTAGGCCTCTCTATTAATGATTTAGGTACATATTGGTATAAAACTTGTCTGAGAATCCATTTGGTTGTGTATTTATTGTCTTCAAACCTGAGCTTATAATCCATAGGAATGTTCCATGCATATTCAACTACCTCATGATCAAGGAATGGGGATCTTGTTTCAAGACTAACAGCCATACCTGCTCTATCAACTTTCGTAAGAATATCGTCAGGAAGATATGTAAGCATATCTAGCATCATCATAGTTTCAACATCACTTAGACCTTCTAGTTTTGGGCGATTTCCTGTCAATAATGTTGGAGGTTCGATTGAATTCTTTACGACTGCGGCCGGATCATCCCAATGAGAAACCAACCTCATATAACCTTCTTCAATAGATCTTGATCCCATAACCTGTGAACCTTTGTAAATTTTTGTCCCCATATCAGCAAATAATTTTGAAGCGCCAACATAAGAAGCAAGACGATTCCATGAGGAAGGTGAAATTTTCATTGCAAGCCAAGACATTATATTTCTTATAGGAAAAGGTACCTTTGATAATTTATCCCACATAGTAGCTGTGAAATGGTATCTATTATAACCACCGAATATTTCATCTCCACCATCTCCAGATAGCGCTACTTTAACTTTAGTTTTAGCTAACTGACTGACCAGATAAGTAGGAATTTGAGATGAGTCAGCAAATGGCTCATCATAAATTAGTGGGAGGTTTGGTATAACTGACATTATTTCATTTGGAGTCAAGTATATTTCAGAGTGATCTGTTCCCAAATGATTAGCTACTTCTTTTGCATAATGTGCCTCATTATATGATTCTTCATCAAAGCCAATTGAATATGATTTAATTGGAACACCTGATTGGACTTGCATTAAAGCTGTAATTGTTGATGAGTCAATCCCCCCGGACAAGAATGTACCAAGGGGAACATCAGAGATCATTTGTCTTTTAATACTTTTTCTTAAGACCGAATCTAAGCCATTGATGACTTCTTGAGAATTACTAAAATCTATGGATAAATTCGATCTATTAGCTAGACTTTCTCCTGACCAATATTGCGTAATAAACTCTTCACCTTTCCTATTTATTTTTAAAATATGGCCTGGAGCAAGCTTATAAACATTGTTATAAATTGTATGGGGGCAAGGAATATTATTATGGCGCATAAACAAACCTAAAGAATCTCTACTAATCTCGCTATTAAAAAAAGTATTAGCTTTTAGTGCTTTCAGCTCAGAACCAAATAATAATAATGAATTATTAGACTGCCATCCATAATACAGTGGCTTCTCACCAATCCTATCTCTTGCAAGGGTAAGGGAATGGTCAGTTTTATCCCAAACAGCAAAAGCAAACATTCCTACACACTTCTTTATAGTCTCCTCTATTCCAAAATATTCAAAACCAGCCAAAAGTGTTTCAGTATCTGAATGGCCATTCCATTTAGATAAGCCTTGGGATTCGAGCTCAAGCCTCAAGTCATTATGATTATATATTTCTCCATTATAGGAAATAATATATCTTCCACTATCGGAAAACATTGGTTGTGCGCCATGAGTGGATAAATCAAGTATAGCTAATCGTGAATGACCCAGCCCCACACCCATATTGAGGTCACTCCAATTTCCAGAACTGTCAGGCCCTCTGTGAGAGAGACTCTCTGTCATTTTCTTTATTTGACTATCTATGTCAATTGCATTGGTCCCTAGGTGGAGCAAGCCAGTAATGCCACACATTAAATCACCCCCTTAGATACATTAAATAGCAAATTTTTCATGCCTGATTCTGTTTTTTGAATACAGTACTTTGCCTCAACCCTTTCTCGAGCCTTATTCCCAATTGAAATTCGCAATTTTTGGTCACTTAATAAAAGATCTAAGGCAGCCTCCCATTCTTCCTGACTACTAGCCAAAAAACCAACCGCAGGTGAATTTATAATTTCAACATTTGCACCTATGGAACTTGCAACTGATGGTAGCCCGCATGCCATATACTGAATAATTTTATATCCACACTTTCCCCGCTCCCAACACGAATCGTACAAAGGCATAATTCCAATATCTGATGTCATTAAATTATTAACCTCGGTGTCTTCAGACCAGTCAATTTTTATAATATTAACGCCTGCCATTTCAATTGAATTGCCGCCTATAACTTTTAGAACAAAATTATGTTTCTTTGACAAGTTTATAAGAGCGTCTTTAATCAAATATATGTAACTAACCGTACTTGGAGATCCAATCCATACTATGCAGGGTAATTGATCTAGATAAGTATTTGTTTTCTTCGCTACAATTTTATACCTATCAATATCAATTACAGTTGGAATTACATCAACATTTTTAGCGCCAGACCTTTTCGCTCTATTTGCCAAATAACTATTCCCAGCAACAACGAGAGTCGATTTTTTCATAAGGCCGTCAATTCTCTTACCAAAGATAAATCGCACTATTTTTAACCGATGTTGATCATAATCATGGAAAGTTGCATCATCAAAATCCAGTACATATTTACAGTCTTTCAAAAAAATATTTTCTAACCACAATGGCAACCAAGGTAGCGCCTCTTTTTCAATCCATACTAAGTCATATTTATCAATAGCTAACATCGCTAATAGTCTTTTTGCGTAGGCCTTAATGAGAGAGCAAAAAGCGTAGGCCCCACTATCATATTTAAACTCCAGCATGCCATTGCTGATTAATGGCTGAACAAGAACATCTATCTCAGTCTTAGCAAATCGTTTTATGTACTGCTCGAATCTCATTCTACTTGAAGCACCTAGGGTACCATATTTTGTGAACGCAATAATTTTCATTTTTTAATATCTTAGCTGTTGAATGAGCCAAATATATAATAATTTATAAGCTTGAAAAACCTCTTTGAAGTCCAAAAATGAAAATCTTAATACAGAAAGGACTGATCTACTCAAAGGCTCAATCAAAATAATTGCCAGAAAAGGCATTAATGTTCTCCAAAAACCAAAATGTTTTTTAAGGTAAATCAATTCACTCCTTAAGCTATAGAAAAGTCTCTTAGCTTTTACTTGAGAAGTAATGCCTCCTCCTTCATGAAAAGCTGTAATACTAGAGAGATAAAATGATTTCCAGCCATTATTCTTGGCCCTTAATGATAAATCTAATTCCTCATAATAAACGAAAAAGTCTTCATCAAAGCCACCCAGACTTTCAAACACGTCTCTTCTAATAAAATAAAAGGCACCAATAACTTGATCTACATATCTTGGTTCTCCATGGTCCCAATCAAGCATTGCTGAACCTAGATTTGGGAACAGCCTATTGATACCAAGTGATTTAATTAATGACTTGAAAGGAGAGTGAAATCTTGAGCAACTACGTTGCAGCTCTCCTGTTTCATCTATTAGCGATACCCCACATATCCCAATTTTTCTATTTGAGGGATCATCCATAAAATCAATCAATGGTAGAAGATTCTCGAGTAAGAAGGCATCTGGGTTCAGGAAGAGAATATATTGACCGTTACAAGACCTTACTCCCTGATTACAAGCATATCCAAACCCTTTATTTTCATCATTCAGGACGGTGCTAAGTCTTATAGTCTCAGGCAAATTAACTAGAAGTGCTTGATCTAGTGACTGATCTGTTGATGCATTATCGACAATCACTATTTCACAAGAAATATCAGTTACATATTCAGCAATACTTAAAATTGCCGTTGCAAGTTGTGCACCGGAATTCCAATTAACTATTACGATGCCTAATTTCAATTCAGATATCCTCTTAAAATAATAGTTCCATATATTAAAAATAATAAATTTACTAACAAATAGATAGCAAACAATATTTTACTATTTAAGTATCTAAGTGCGATTAAATCTATAAATGATCCTACTTGCCATAACCTAAAACCAGGGACGCCAATGACAGGATGAAGCAATCCAAAGAAGAATACTACCAGTTGGATTAATAACACTCTTGGTCTAAATCTTCGAAACCTTATTAGGTGACCAAGTGACCATAACAACACAATTGTACTCATCCAGAATATAGGATTCTGATATAGAAATGATTCACCAAGATCACTCTCAGCATTATAAGAATTAAATTTATCAAAATAATAATATATTAAAGAAATTTCACTACTGCTATAAATGGAAAACACTAAAAAGATAGATATAATCATTATTATAGAAAGCCTTCCTATCTTTAAAGATACTAATGGTGTTATTGATAAATGTGTTAAAAGTCCCATGAAAATATACATATATCTTAGGACTTTGTGCCTTGAATGATATGCAAATAATACTAAAAGGAGTCCGAGAGATTCCTTAAGCAAAATTAAATCAACTACAAAAGCAAATTTTACCAAGTATAATAAAACAAAACCCCAGCTATGAAATATTTTTTTTAATAAAATTAATTTTGCTGATAGGAATAGTATTGAATAGAATGATAACATTGCATAAGAATTACCAAAAAAAGAAAAAATACCATATAAAAGAGAAGAGCCAGTTAAAAGCTGAAGCGTAGAGCTAAAATTACTTAAGTTTTCGAATGTTAAATTATAATTTCCTCGATCTTTAACGGCCCCAAAAGTTTCAAAGGTTGCCACTACAAAATATAAGAAAAGTAATATGGAAAAAAACATATATAGAGTTTCATATTTAATAACGAATCGATTCTTGTGTAATAAATTATCTATCATTTAATCAGAAAAAATAGTGTTCAAGAAATTTTCTATTCGGGGTTCAAGCATAGAAGATGAGTGGTTTGTTAAAGCATGATCGGCTTTTGTGCGGGTTTTAATATTCGCAATAAAAGCTCTTAATGCTGCTTTTCCCTCAACCTGAAACTGTGTTCTATAAAATATATCGCTGTACCAACTTTTATTAATATATTGGATAGCAAGACAACCGCAATAAATAGCTTCTATTAAAACTGTTGAGTATAATGAAATAACTACATAACTTGAAGACAAAGAATCTATTAAATTTTTTGAATCAATTTTAATCCTTTCATTTCCAGGAAAATACTCTAAAATTTTCTTTAAATTATTATCATTAGGATGAGGTCTTAAGACAACTTCACCATAGAAATTTAGGCATTCTTCAATAATTTCCACGAAACAAGAAATAATTATCTTTTCAGGTATAGAAACTCCAGACGGCTGCAATACAACTAATGGAATATTTGATCTAGTTACATTTCTATAAACTGGGGTCTCACTTAGCCGGCCAGTTTCAATGATCTTTAAATCAACTCTTGAAGAATTAATTATCTCGCCAAAGTTCTTATCCCATACAAAGTATGTATCAACCATGACAGGAAAATAATTCTCGACAATAGCGCCATGTTGAACACAGCATGAGTTTATCTTATTAGCCCTAGCCCACTCTGAGGCTAGAGCTGATACTTCCATTCGTTCATTGAAAATAACAATAGATTTATAGCTATTTTTTAAATTTTTAAAGCAATTTAGAGCTAACTCTAGCTCAACACTTAGTATCAATTTTTTTTTTGAATCAGATTTAAAATATTTTATAAATCCTGAAATACCACATCTAATTATCGCTAATAGGCCTGGGTAATAATAGAGTTGGTTTTTACTTCTAATTTTATTAAACAAAGAAAATGATTGGAGTGTTACATAATATGTAATAGGCAGATTATCTCTCTTTTTTAATAATTCTACTATTCCTGTTGCACCTGGGCCCTCAATGATTATTAAGCTTTTATATAATTTATCATCAGTTTTTTTAGAAAAAAAGAAGGGAATTGTAAGAGCAAATTTTTTACATTTTTTGAACATATTCTCAATACTTTTAGTTAATATTAGCTCTAAACTTCTTTAGATTACTCCAGATCTAAGAATTTGCCTCATGTTAATAGCCCCAACTAAACATCCATCTTCATTTACTACAGGGAATGCTGATACTTTTTTGTCTTCCATAATTTTTACAGCATCAACTGCTAAACTATTTTCAACTGTAGTTATAGAATTAGTTTGCATAACATTTTTTACAGTGGTGGTGCTAATGTTTATTTCGTCATTTATAGATCTTCTTAAATCACCATCCGTATACACCCCAATAGGGTAGTTGTCTTTATCTTTTATAATTACGAACCCCAAACCAAATTCTGACATAACAATTAAAGCATCTTTGATAAGAAAATCGTCTGTTATTATCGGGCTCTCGTCTATTGGACTCATAATATCGGATACTGTAAGTAATAACTTACGCCCTAATTTTCCGTGAGGATGAGTTTCCGCAAAATTGTCTTGATTAAAGCCCTTCTCTTTTAACAAACAGACAGCCAAGGCATCTCCCAAGGCTAAAGTAAGGGTTGTAGAGGCAGTTGGAGCAAGTCCTAAAGGGCATGCTTCTGCTGGAACAGATGTATCAATTAAACAGTCAGCACTAAAAGCAAGCGATGATTCATGGTCTCCTGACATCGCAATAAGCTTGATATCATTTCTCCTTAAATAAGGTAAGACTTTTAATAGTTCATCTGAATTACCAGATTGCGATATTCCTATTACCACATCTCTTCTTGTAATCATTCCTAAATCACCATGGCCCGCTTCAGCTGGATGAACAAAACTAGCTGGAGTTCCTGTACTGGCTAATGTTGCAGCAATCTTTTTTCCAATATGTCCCGACTTACCCATACCCATGACAATCACCCTGCCATTTTTTGAATGATTAAGGATCAATTTAAGAGCAGCATTAAATGATTCAGATATATTATTTTTTCCATGCTCTAATGCTATTTTTTCAACATCAAGAACTTCTTGTGCATTTGCAATATGGCAAAATTTATTCATATTTGTCTCCTATGATTGATTTTAAAATATGGACATAAGAAATACATAGCATAACTTAAAAACATAAAGTTTCTAATTAAGTTAATTTTAAGCATCTATAATATCTTCACTAGAAAATGCTTTACCAGTGAGAAGCTTATATTCTGAAAGCCATTCCCTAGAGTAACTACAATTTTGATAATTTTTAAAATAAGGCCCACCATCTGTGTAATGCAAAAGCTTTGGCTTGCCATTAAATGGAGAATCATACCAATCAACAAGCCAGTTCCATTCATGAGAGAAATCTCCAATATCATCATCATCAAGCCATAGGAATCTATGTAAGTGCATAGGAGATGCTTCATTAACGTAGTCTGGAGTAATAATCTTATTTTTAGGATGATTGCAATTCCATAGAACTACGGATGACCAATTTTTTCTAGGATATACTGATTGAGGTTGGTCATTTAATTTCATCGTGTTTGTTGGCTGATAGTCGTGTTGAGCGCACATTAATGCATACCTATCATCAGTTAAATTGAATAATGTATTTATATCTTCAAGAGCCAAAGTATCATTATCGCAAAATAATACCCAGTCCTTGTAGCCTGCAAGCCATGGCGTAAGAAAACGAGTTATTGAAAATTCTGTGGTTCCAAGCTTGTCTTGATCTCTCGAATAGATCCCAAGTTCTCTAAGAGCACTTTGAATTATTGGGAAACACGTTACGCCATTAGATCTTCTTTCGATAGAATTTTTTGATACTCTAAATAAAATATCTTGAGTGGAGGTGTAACCTATAAAAACTTTTTTCATAATTTACCTTGCTATTTATTGAGCTTATTTATGTACCAATTAATACTTTCATGTAAGCCACCAAAAACATCATACTCGGGTTTATAGCCCAGAAAAGATTTAGCACGAGTGATGTCTGCAAGTGAATGTCTTACATCACCATCTCTAAAGTCTCTATAGACTGGATTATGATCTTGAAGGCTAGGCACATTTTCTTTAAGTGATTTTTGTAGAAAATTAAACAGTTGATTAAGTGTTGTTCTCTCTCCAACAGCTATATTGCATATTACACTATTACCTCCAAAAGAATTATCAATATCAGATGCATTTTTACTAAAAACTAATGCAGCGCGGATATTTGCTTGAACTACATTGGCAACGTAACAAAAATCCCTGCTAGTTTCCCCATCTCCATTGATCATTACCTGCTGTGAGTTCAACATTGAAGATATCCATTTAGGAATTACAGCAGCATATGCACCCATTGGATCTTGTCGCGGACCAAAAACATTAAAATATCTCAAACCAACACTTTTAAAATCGTAACTAGAGGCAAAAATATCTGCGTAAAGTTCATTAACGTACTTAGTAATTGCATAAGGGGATAAGGGCTTTCCAATTCTATCTTCAATTTTAGGGAGTGCTTCATGATCACCATATGTAGAACTGCTTGCAGCATAAATAAAATTTTTAACTTCTGCATCTTTCGCTGCTACTAGCATGTTTAAAAATCCATCTATATTACTTTTATTAGTGGCAATTGGATCTTTTATGCTTCTTGGTACCGACCCAAGCGCTGCATGATGGAGAACATAATCTACTCCACTGCACACATGGTTGCAGTCTTTGATGTTACAAATATCACCCTCAACAAAGTTAAATCTTCCCCATTGTTTATCTGAGACACAATCTTTAACTTCTGCAAGATTTTTTTTATGCCCTGTAGAGAAATTATCAATTCCAATAACGACCTGGTCTAAACTTAGAAGAGCTTCAAGTAAATTACTGCCGATAAAACCAGCTACACCAGTAATTAACCACTTTTTAGGCTCTTCTTTAAGCTGATTCTTTAGATCAATAAATGTATTCATTGTTATAGTCTTATGTCAGATTCATCTTTATTTAAGAGATATTTTAGATCGTAGATTATGCCATCTTGAGAACATAAAGATCTTATTTTTGTAGATCCCATATCAGAAAATTCTTGATGAGCAACAGCAAGAATAACTGCAGAGTAGTAGTTAGATTTTAAATTAGAAGATGCCATGATCTCATATTCTAAAGCTAAATCAGGAACATTGACTAACGGGTCATATACATCTACATCACATCCGCTTGTTACCAGATCATTATAAATATCAATAACTCGAGTATTTCGAATATCTGAGCAGTTTTCTTTAAAAGTAAAGCCCATAATAAGTACTTTAGCTCCCTTAACAGCAATATCTTTATCTTTCATAGCTTTAATGAGCTTTTGTGCAACATAGTTGCCCATCATGTCATTAAGCTTCCTCCCAGCTAGGATAATTTCAGGATTATATCCTATCATTTGAGCTTTATGAGTTAAGTAATAAGGATCAACTCCAATACAATGCCCACCAACCAATCCTGGTCTAAAAGGCAAAAAATTCCACTTACTGCCAGCTGCGTCTAAAACTTCTTCTGTGTCTATATTCATTTTATTAAAGATCAAAGCCAATTCGTTAATCAAAGCAATATTTAAATCTCTTTGAGTATTTTCTATTACCTTTGCCGCTTCTGCCACTCTGATGCTTGAAGCCATATGGGTTCCAGCATCTATAACGCTGTTATAGAGCTCATCTATGAATAAGGCTATTTCATGAGTTGATCCAGATGTAACTTTCTTGATGTTTATTAAGCGATGTTCTTTGTCTCCAGGATTAATTCTTTCAGGGCTATAGCCACAAAAAAAATCTCTGTTGAATTTAAGATCCGAAACCTTCTCTAAAATTGGGACACATTCGTCTTCAGTAGCTCCGGGGTATACCGTACTTTCATAAATAACTATATCTCCTTCGTTTAATAAAGCCCCCACCATCTCAGTTGCTTTAAACAGAGGAAAAAGATCGGGTTTCTTCAAATGATCTATTGGAGTAGGAACAGTAACTATATAACAATTACAATGCTCTATATCGCTTATAGAATTACTAAAAGTTAAATTTTTAGAATCGGCTATCTCCCCTGCAGTTGCTTCATTGGTCATATCAAGTTCATTCAATAGTTCTTTTATACGCTGCTGATTAATATCAAAACCAACAACTGAAAATTTCTTACCAAATTCTATTGCGAGCGGGAGGCCAACATAACCAAGGCCAATGACTGCAATTTTTATTTCTGATAGTTTCAAAATATAGGAACCCTTTTTAGTTAATCAAGTTAGTAGAACAATTTATCTAGATCTGAAAATACGAAGTATATTACCAATGCCATACTTCGGACTGGGATCATAAAAATGAGCCAATAAAGTTAATCTATAACTTGAGGCATCCTTATCAACGGGCTTATTGGTATGAAAAAAAGTATTCCCTAGAAATAGCAATGGTCTATAGTCATCAAACAACTCAATACTCATAGGAGTTTTTTTTGAGAGATTTTTAAGACCATTTCGTGAGGAAAAAAACAACCTAAACCAAATTTTTTGAAAAAAATTAATGAATTCATATTTTGGTTGCGATCTAGCAAAAGGAAAAAATATTAACTCACCGATAGGTTTATCATCCTTGCTTTTATGAGGTATTTTGATTGGAAGCACTAAAGTAAATAAATGCGAATCAAAATGTCCTCTGTAGAACTCCTTAGAATTTCCAGGCTCAACTCTTCTAGCAACATGGTATTGATCTTGAGCCTTACCTCCATAGTTGAATTTTTCACTAGCAAGTTTAAAAAGCTTTGGAGATAAGATCTCTGATATACCAAGGGTTTCTAAAAAATTTTTATGATTAAAAGACAGTTCTTTGAATGTATCTCCTTGCATATCTTCAGAAATGCGGCTAGCTACATTATCCAAATCAAAGCCTTTGATTGAAGGAAGTCGAACATATCCATTTAATAAGAGCTCTTCTAAAATTTCGTCGATATTATCTAGATAGTTATTCATGTCTCGTCCAACTCATCTCCAAAAAAATTAGTAGCTACTGTTGAAGGAATTAATACAGAAATAACTGTCAAAGCAATTAACTTAAAATATAAGTAAATTGAATTATTATTAACATACCAAATCTCAAGCCTGGCTTTTACTGGCGTTATGTGTTTTTTATATGCTTCATCTGGATCATTAGAGTCTTGAAAATACTTTTCTTCATCCCTAAAAACTACCGACCCCATCCCTGACAAACCAGGCACAACTGACGATATAATTTTCTTTTGGCTCTCATTATAAAAAGAGAATTGTTTATTATGCAATGGTCTTGGTCCAATAATACTCATATGACCAAGCATTATATTAAACAATTGAGGTAGTTCATTTAACTTAGTTTTTCTTAAAAACTTTCCTATAGGCAACACCCTAGAATCATTCTTTAGAGTTACAGTTCCCGCACCTATATTTTCACTATTTTTTAGCATGGTTGCAAACTTAAGAAGATTAAAAGAAGCTTGGTTTATGCCAACTCGTTGCTGTCGATAGAAGACCTCTCTCTCTCCAGTAACTGAAAGAATCAGAACAATAATTAGCAGAATAGGAGATAGCAAAGCTATAGCCAAAGTGCTGAAAATTAAGTCTAGAAAACGTTGTATGTGCATATTTTACCTATTATTATTTTATAACATATTTGGAACACTAGATGGGATATTTACCACCCTCGCTTGCAACCATATAGAGTTACTTAAATCATCATGCTGGCAGTCTTTAAACATATCTAAATCGGTCATTAAAGTCCATATAGGCCTTGTCATAACTCCAGCTTTGTTTGTACTCTTGATAAAAGAGTCCCTTTCTTCAGAGTTGCTTAAGAGTATTGCATTTAACCAATAATTTGAAACAGTGCCAGCCCTTTCGGTAACAAAACCAACTCCAGCTTCATCAAAAAAATTCATGTATTTTTTAGCTACTAACCGTTTCTCTTTTATAAAATAATCTAAATTTTCAACCTGAGCCTTACCTAAGGCTGCGTTGAGATTAGGCATTCTGTAATTAAACCCTATTTGATCATGATTATATTCATATGGATGTGCTATCTTTGCTGTTGTCGTTATATGCTTTGCCTTAATAGCAAGATTTTCATCATCAGTAATGATCATTCCACCACCACCTGTTGTTATAATCTTGTTACCGTTAAAGCTAATTGCTCCCATCACACCAAATGTTCCTGTGTGTTTATTGTTTGAAAGGCTTCCCAAAGATTCGGCGGCATCTTCTATTAGTTGAATATTATATTCATTGCAAATTTCTAAAAGCTCTTCTATCCTACACACATTTCCAAATGTATGCATTGGTATACAAGCAATAATATGTTTACCACTTTGCCTATTGATCGTCTTGCCATCTTTATATATTGTATGATTTGATAAGAATAATTTTAAGGCTTTTGGTGATAGACCCATTGAATCCATGTCTACATCCAAAAAAATAGGACTTGATCCGCAATAATTAATAGCATTTCCCGTAGCAACAAAAGTCAATGCCTGTGTAATAACCTCGGTTGATGAATTGGCCCCACTTAATTTAATACATGTATGCAATGCAGCTGTTCCATTAACAGTAGCAATTGCATACTTAGAACCAGTATAAGTTGCAACCTTCTGTTCAAATTCTAATATCATCTCTCCTGCGGATGATACAAAATTGCTGTCGATACAGTCCAAGGTATATCTCTTTTCATTGCCCTCAAAAACCGGTCTATGGAGTGGTACAAAATCGTTGCCATAAATATCTCGAACTAGCTTTATAAATTCGTCATCCATTAAATGTATCCTAGAAATTTATAGGTTATAAGTAGGCATCCAGGACACCAGCCATCGATAATATAATTTTGTTCGTACATAATTTTGTATAGTATGTGTATATAAATATTCAAATAACGTATTTAAACATAATAACACATTGTGCTGATTCAATAACATTAAGAAAGCTTGAAAAGTTTAGTCAATTCCTGAGTATAATTTAAAGATTATTCTTTATTTAAAATCAAATGTAAAAACATCATATTTTGTTCAAACCTATTTCAATCCTTCCACTTAGATGGGCCTTTTATAGAAACAAAAATTGTATCTTCATCATAATCAGAAGAGAATGAGTGCTTTATTGAATTAATGGAAGAAAGTAATTTGCGTTTTCCAAGTGAGTCAAGGGCTATCTGATCAATACCCCAATGAAGGCCTTGGTTTTGTATTAATTTAATTATTAATTCATCTAGTGTAAAAAGCGAAGTAGACTTTCCTAAAGACTCGAATTTAAAAAAAACAAAACCAGCCATGAACTTAGACCACATTCCATTTCTTGAGATAGCTTGTGAACTGGAAGAATCAAGTTCACTAAAATCTAATGGGAACTGAAAGTGGCTGTCAATGTCAGTGATTAATAGACCTTTAACATGCGAAAAAAATGACTGGGGCATCAGGAATCTTCTCAATGAATAATATGTTTTAAATTTTGTCTCATTAATGTATCTAAGCGGAGATAGTTTATCGATGAGTATGTCTGAAAATAATGGAATCCTATTAACTAAATTGAATAAAAAGCTTTTAATTCGAGAATTTCGATATGCCTCAGTAATGAGCATTGCTCTTATAGATTTTTCCTTAATATTCAACCAGTGATAATTTTCACAATTTAAATGATGCAATACTTTTTTAACATCAGTTATAATTTCATATGAAATAGTGCAATTAGGACTAAGATTATTGGTTTTTAATTCACTTATTCTGGTCTCGGGGCAAATTACGTGGCAGTGGAATGAATCAAATCCACTAAGATTCATACAATAACTTTCTAATATTTTAGAATAAAATTTCTTAAAATATACTAAGTCACACGTTACAAATAGGCAGTTTCCTATAGGGCGATCGCCAAAAATTTGAACTTGATCAAACATACATTTCTCTTATATCTCAACTTATAATAAATACTACAGAAAGCTTAAGTGAATATTAATTTTTTCTCTTGGTTAAATTAAGGTCTTTTACAAAGATTATCATCTAGTTAACTTCAGCAAAAAATTTTATAAAAACTACTCTCCTAGCAAAGATTGAATAATTTCATAATGAGCAGACTGTGAAGTGTCTATCGCGATACGATTAAGCTTGTTCATGTCTAATTTATCTTTTTGAGTGTATACAGGTGAGATGCTTTTAACTTCTTCAATATCTCCAGAATGATCATCAATACAATATATTTTATATCTATTATTTTTGAAAAATTCTTCAAGTTCATGATTTGACTTTGTGATGCATTCAAAAAAAATAGTGGGTTTCATCTCAGAAATCATTTGCGACATACCTTTAAGAACATTCAGCTCATAACCTTCAACATCAATTTTTATTAGGTCTACTGTATTTTTTGTGTGGCCTTGAAGAAAGTCGTCTATAGAAACTGCATTAACCCAGTACCCATCATTAGTAATATTGCTGCCTACGTTAGAAACGCTTCCTCCGGAAGAATGATATGCGTCTCCTCTAGGGACCTGAAAATAAACATTTTGATTTGAGTCGCTTGCAGCAATCATATAAATATCATAAGGATCATACCCGTTAGCACGCAAATTTAATGCTAATCTCGCAAAATTTAAATAATGTGGCTCAAAAGAAATAACCTTTGAAGAAGGATTGGCAATTCTAGCAGAAATAGAATAAGAGCCAGTATGTGCACCAATGTCTAAAATTGTTCGGGATCTTGAAGAAAATTTGGTCCATAGTGCGGTAGTAAACTTCTCATAGTACCCAGTATTGTAAAACCTTAAGGCAACTCCATCATCATTTCCTAATAAGGCCATATAAAACTCATGTTCACCAGTTCGGCATTTAGTGAAACCCCATATCTTTTTGGCATTCACCATATCTGAGAATGAAGAGTCATTAAATTTTGGTGTTAGCAATAAATTTGAATCTAATGAAATTCCTGAAGTCCTATTTAAATTTTTTTCTGTATATTCAGTAACATTAACTTTTGATGTAGGTTTGGTTAATTTGCTAGAAATACTTTTTACAGAAACCTTTTTGATCTCATAACCTAATCTTAATATCGCTGATCTCAAAATATTTTTTAACATTTTAGTGTCATCCTGATTGAAGCCAATAAAGCTTATTAATATGTATGGAAAATCTTACTTAGTGATTTTTATCCATTTTGTGATAAATGTATTATATCATTGTTTAAATTTTAGCGGCAATATAGCTTATCGTTATTAAAATATCTTTCTTCATTAAATATTTTTTTACTACTATCATGATTACAGATTTAACAAGTTAGGGTTTTCTATTTATTTGTTACTACATCAATAACCTTTTTATGAACTAATAGTAAATTTGATATTTAAGAGATCTATATTACAGCTTTTTGTCTTATTTTCTGGGCAATGTTTAACTCAAGAACGACAACGCATGCCAAAAAATTAAATACATAATAAGCTGAGATCGCGGCGAATAGGCCTATTACTCCAAAATAAATAAATGCTGCTGACTTAATAAAAAGGCTTATCATAAAACCAATGAAAAATATCTTAGAAGGTGTTTTTGTATCTTCCATAGCGTAGAAAACAGGAGTTACCACTTGACCTGAAACGCCTGCATATAGATATCCTAATAAAATAACACACGCAACCCATAATAAAGAGGCTGTGTCTGATTGGAGATTTAACAGCGTGCTAGCTCCACTTATAAATAAAGGTTTTGACAATATTAAAGCTAAGCCAATAACTGCCACGATGAGAGTGATTTGCAATAAAACCCTCCTATAAGTACTTCGAGCCTCTTTATAGTTAGCTTTTGCGACTTGACGAGCAATCGTAGGTATTACTGGCATACATATAGTTCGCTCAAGTATTGTAGCCAATGCCCCCATAGCAGTTTGAGCTAAGTTTAATAATGTCAAAGTTCCACTAACTGCCTGTGATGCCCAATAGCGATCAACAAGTGGTGACGTATTAACTAGAAATCTTGTTGCAAGAATAGGTTTTAATAACGACCATATATTCTTAGCGTAAAATGCTTTGTTAAGTGAAATTGATGGCCATTTTGCAAAATATAACTGAACTATGTATACAAGAATTGATCGAACTAAAGCCAGCCAGACAACTGCCAACAAACCCCACTCTGGAATAGCAAAGTATAGAATAACTAAAGAAATTAATGATGCAATTAAAACAATTACTTCAGATACTACAAAGCGGTCGATTGCTCTCAAGGCTATAATTAATAAAGCTGACTGTGTATTAAAAACACCAGCCAATAATAATAAGAATGAATATACCAAGGCTGTCTGTTGTTGCTGAGGACTAAATGTAGGAAAAAGTAAAGGTAACCACAATGACATAGTGGAAGAAAGCAGTAAAAATAACCCTATCCCTAGGAGAGCTGCTTGACCCTGAGCAATAGCCTGCTCAGATCGCCAAGCTGTTAAGTTATCTGAAAAAATAGATAGTCTTGGTAGCCAAACATTTTGAAGTGATGTTGTGATCACAGCAGCAATAACAGCTGGCACTGCTAGCGATGCAATATATATGTCCGTGTCAGCTCCTAGGCCAATAACACGAATAATATAGAACTGGGTAAACGTCGAAGCCACTATCTGCATCGTAATAACTATGGCAATATTAAATCTTAGGTTCATATAAATTTATTTAGTCATTCAAAGAGTTTTATAAGAGTTTTTTATATAAAAACTGTCTTAAAAAACCATATAATATTAAGATACGTATATGGATACTTACTAGTAAAGTTGCTACTCCAATTTTACCACAGGTATTTAAGCTCACTGTCGTTTTCAAGCTATGTGTCAAAGTCTTAAACCTTTGAGCGTGCCTTGAACTCAAGTAGATCGATTCATACAACTAATTAGATCCATCTTTATTGCCCAGCCTTTTCCTATTGTAGCTACCATCACTAACCCTGTTGGTCCATTCAGTGTTTTCTAAATACCATTTAACAGTCTTACGTATTCCAGATTCAAAACTCTCTTCAGGAGCCCATCCTAATTTATTTTTTATTTTAGATGCATCTATAGCATATCTTTTATCATGCCCCGGCCTATCAGCGACATAACTAATTAGATCTTCATAAGATTTTATCTGCGGCTCAATAGCATAATAATTTTTATTTCTTGCTATCGGGAGAAACTCTTCAAGAACACGACATATTTCCAGCACAACATCAATATTTGTTTTTTCATTAAAACCGCCTATGTTGTAGGTATCCCCAACAGCTCCATTACTTATTACTAAGTAGAGTGCCTTGACATGATCTTCCACAAATAGCCAATCTCTAATCTGCTCTCCGGAACCATAGACAGGAATAGGCTTACCCTCAATAGCATTAAGAATCACAAGGGGTATTAATTTTTCAGGGAAATGGTAAGGGCCATAATTGTTAGAGCAGTTAGTTATAATTACTGGGAAATCATAAGTCCTATACCAAGCTCGCACTAAATGATCTGAAGCAGCTTTTGATGCAGAGTAAGGGGAGCTAGGATCATAGGCAGTCTGTTCGGTAAAAAGATCATCAACGCCATCTAAATCACCATATACTTCATCAGTAGATATATGATGAAATCTAAACTTATCTCGTTGAGCTTTATCTAAACCCAACCAATATCCTCTAGCTGCATCTAGAATATTGTAGGTTCCAATAATATTGGTTTTTATAAATTCATCTGGGCTGTCAATAGACCTGTCAACATGACTTTCTGCAGCCAAATGCATTACTGCATCAGGCTGATGCTCCCTGAAAAGGCGAACCACTTCAGCCTTATTGCAAATATCAACCTTCTCGAATTTATATCTATCATCTTGAATCACATCAATTAATGAATCTAAGTTGCCTGCATAAGTCAATTTATCTGCATTAATAACACTATCCTCAGTGTTATTAATAATATACCTTACCAAGGCAGAACCTATAAATCCTGCGCCACCAGTAACTAGTATTTTCATTATTGAGCTCCTATATAAGTACTATTGCTATTTGTAAAAACTAAAGATTTATCATAAAAAACAGAAAGCATTAATCTATAAACTAGATTTTAGTTTTTTTAAATTAAATTCATTGTAGAAGCCATATAAGGTAATTTTATTCAAAAATAAAGATTATATTCCTATAATTTTATGAACTTTTTTTTCTAAAAATATAATGTCTTAAAAGCAACAAAATAATACTTAAAATTCCCCCAAATATTGCAAAAAAAATACAAATTAAGGCTCTTTTAGGCTCTGATTTTTGCTCCATTACCGCAGGAGGATCAATATAATCAAAAACGTAAAATTGTTTGACTTCAACTAGAGCTAACTTTTGAGTTTCTTGTTGCATTAGTTCTGCAATGACTTGCTTAATTTCAGATAGGTTTGCGCTTGCTATCTGCTTATTAAGATAGACAAGAGCTTTTTGTGACTCTGACTTATCTTTTTGCCTATAAAAGCTATTGACTTCATTGATGAGCAACTCGTTCCATTCCTTTGCTACTAATGGAGATTGATGCTTGGTGGACAAAGTAATAAAGCCAGTTTTTTTATCTTCACTTATATTGAAGTGTCCAGATCTAAATACTTTAAAGCTTTCTTGGACGCTAGGTATCTGTTGTTTTGGGTAGGAAACCTCTCTAATCCAAGTATTAGAATTCTTCTTATAAATACTCTCATCATAAGTCAGTGAATTTGTCTTAACATCCCAAGACTTAACAGCCATGAGATCTGGTAAGAAAATATGCGGAAGTAAATTATTTTTAAAAAAACTAAGGGAACTAAGTTTTGTTTTTGCCTTTTCAGAATTAGTGACGCCTTCTCCAGAGGGAAGATTTATTCCTGCAAGTCCTGCAAGGCCACCATAGTTTTTCATAGCTGAAGACATGCTACTAGATTCATCGGCCGGAACCAGTATGGCTTTAGATTCATAAATATTAGGTAAGGAAAGACTATAAATAACTCCAATAATAGATACTAGAGAAGTCACTGATATAATAATCCATTTTCCTTGAAAAAGAGCCCGAAAGAGTTCTGTAAGATCTATTTCATCATCAAAATCAGGGAGATGTTTGTTATTGTATGGTTCTTGCATAAAAAGTTATTTGTTAATGTATGAAATAAGTTTATCGTATTCTTGTTTCTTTTTGATAATAAATTGCTTCGTTACAGCTTTTTTTTCTTTGACACCCTTCGGTGTTAAAATATATGCATAATTTATTTTTTGGGATGACTTATTAAAGTTATGTATTTTAATAAACCCAATATCTACCAATGCCTTAAGACAATAATTTACCTTTCCTATACTGAAGCCGGTGTTTTGAGATATTAGTCTTTGAGATGCTTTGCTGTCTTTTTCAATGATCTGCATCAGATCTAATTGATCTTCTGTAATACTTTGATCTTTTATCATGAGATTATTAATTTTTTAGTAGTGATTTATGTATCATAAAATAACTGGATTACATAGCTACCGCACGGATTAATAGTTTAAATAATTTTTTAATTAAGCACCGTTCAACTGTTGAACTATTATATTCTTATGTGTTTTTATAAGCAATATTTTTTAAAAGATAAGATTTTTTTCTGGGATATTAACTCTTCTTGTAGAACCAAGAAATGTAAGAAGGATACCAACTCGTTTTTTAGATGGAAGTGAGCAAACTTTTACTATGCTTCCTTTTAAAGAACCGTCTGCAATGATGACATCTTGACCGATTTGTATTTGCGAAACTACTAGATCTATTTTTGATATTTTTTCTGCCATTCGTATGTTTTCAATTTCATCATCAGCAATGCAGGAGATATTATCTCCAAATTTTATGATATTTTTTATACCCATTGTATATTTAAGTACTGAGTAATTTTCAAAACTAATATTAATAAAAATGTAGCCGGGAAAGAGGACCTCCTCTTTGGGGTTAGAATTAATCTTTTTTGTAGTTATTTTAGGTAAATAGTAATCAAAATTTTGATTCTCTAGATTTTTTTCTAGTCTTTTGACTTCATTAATTTTGTATGAAGCGACAATCCAATTATTCATAATATATATTTAAGATGGTACCCGAGGCCGGACTTGAACCGGCACGATATTTCTATCGAGGGATTTTAAGTCCCTTGTGTCTACCAATTCCACCACTCGGGCATATTATTGGTACCAATCTGAACATTATAATACTTTTAAAAATTTAAATGTCTTAAAATATCTTCAAGTAATGGAGGCTGAAGCCGGAATCGAACCGGCGTTAACGGCTTTGCAGGCCGCTGCATAACCACTCTGCCATCCAGCCAGATTAAACAATGTGTATTGTATACATCTATGTACTAAAGTAAAAAGATAAATTAATTAATTTAAATAGCTATAAACTAGAAGGCTGATCTTTAGTGAAAGAATTTAATGTGTATATCAGACCTGTATAGAGAGTTATAAAAAGAGAAATAAATAGGAAAATATCAGCAAATATAATAAGAAGCATATTGTTCAAGGTAAGTGCTAAAAGATACATACTGAGCGTGAAGAGCTGAATAGTAGTTTTTATCTTTGCTAAAAACGTTACCTTAGTTGCATCGCCTCTATTATTTCTTGCATTTAAGTCTCTAAGAGCACCAACCCATATCTCTCTAGTGATAATTAAGGCGCCGATAAAGGCTATTAAATAGCTATTGAGATTTACGGCCAATCCAAATAATACAAACACTATTAATATCTTATCTGCTATGGGATCTAGCACTTCACCTAGCTCTGAAACAGCATTATATTTTCTAGCTAGATAACCATCAAAGTAATCAGTAATACTGGCTACAAAGAATAAAATTAAAGCTAACAGATATCCGTCCGAGGACATTAAAAGTAAAAATATAATAGCTGCCAGAAGTATTCTGGACAAAGTCAAAAGATTAATAAAAGTTGTCATTTATTTAGTTCTAGTTTGATAAGTTCAGCTATTTTGGCATTAATGCCCTTAACAGTCATTAAATCTTCCGTATTTGCTTGTTTGATATGTTTAATACTTTTGAAATTGTTAAGTAATCTTTTCTTTAATACATCCCCTATTCCTGGAATATTATCCAATTGGGATTTTTTAGTAGTGCTAAGTTTTTTCTTTCTTTGTGCAATAATTGCAAACCTATGGGATTCATCCCTCATCTCTTGAAGGAGTAGATATGCCTTAGAGTACTTATCTAGCTCTATTATCCCGTTTGAGGATAGTATTGTTTCTGTGGCTCTAATCCTATTGAAGCCTTTTACGATAGAAATAACCTTAATATCACTATATTCTGATTTTTCTATCACGGACTGGCTAAATTTTAATTGAGTTTTCCCTCCATCAATGAGAATCAAACTTGGCTTAACGCTTTTGTCTTCATAATATTTCAATCTTCTTGAAAGAACATGCTCTAAAGAGCCAACATCGTTACCAGACAAATCCTTTGGGATATTGAAAAGCCTGTATTCTTTTTTCTGAGGTCCGTGCTTAGAGAAAACAATACAGGATGCTACCGCATGATCGCCTGAAATATGACTCACATCATAAGCTTCGATTTTATTAAGGTCTTCCTGGATGCCCATCGCTTTCTTGAGGTCATAAAAGGAAATAGAATATTTTTCTTCTTTGCTGACATGGTTTTCAATAACCTGTTTAGCGTTAACCTTGCATAGGTTATAGATTGGTTTAATAGATTTGTTAGGGGTATGGTTAATATTGATATTTTTATCAAACTTTTTCTTTAGGACTTTCTTTAAAATTATTTTAGAGTCTAATGAATGCGAACATAGAACATTAGATGGTATGTCGGATTGGTGATCATAAAAGTTCAATATTGCGCTTTGGTATACGTCATCAATAGTTTCATAGTGGGCCTGTTTAACAAGGTGGGTTTTAGTTCCTCTGATTTTCCCGTTTCTCACAACAATTATACAAATACCAAGATAGGTATCCTGGCTATGGACAGAGAATATATCAACATCCTTTGCTCTTGTTACTACAGACTGCTCTTCTCGTAAGATATTTAATCTTTTTAACCTATCTCTTATGTCTGCAGCTTTTTCAAAATCTAGTTGGTCAACTGCCTTATCAATATCATTTGTTAATCTATCAACTGTTTGAGAATCCGTTGATGACAGGTAGGACTTAGCGCTGCTTATATCTTCAAAATAATCTATTTTATTGATCTTTTTTACACAAGGAGCCGAGCATCTCTTCATCTGATATTCAATACAAGGCCTAGACCTACTTGCAAATGTTGAATCGCTGCAATTTCTTATTTGAAATACTTTTTGAATTTCTTTTATGGATTTTTTTACGGCCTCTGAGCTTATAAAAGGACCAAAGTATTTAGTATCGACCGCCTGTTTTGTTCTTTTAGAATAAATGGCTGGGAATTCATGGTCCAAGGAAAAGTAAATATAGGGGTATGTCTTGTCATCTCTTAACAGAATATTAAATTTTGGTTTATTCTCTTTAATGAGCATCTGCTCTAATAGCAGAGCTTCCACTTCATTTTTAGTGGTAAAAGTTTCTATGTTATCTGTTAAGGATTTTATTTGAGATGTCTTTCTGTCCTTTAGGGAATTGCCGAAGTAGCTAGAAACTCTTTTTTTAAGGTTTTTTGCTTTACCTATATAAATGATTTCGTAATTACTAAAAAACTTATATACACCTGGGGTGTTTGGAACCTTTTTAAGATCAACCGCCATTTTCTTCAAGATATTTTTTAGTAAATATCTTACCTGCGCTTACTCCGTACTGGTCAAAGGGGTTTATTTCAAGCATTTGTGAGGTGATAAAAGTTCTGTGCTCCCATGTGGCAATTAAATAGCCAAGATTATATGGGTTTAGCGATGTAAGGGTAAAAAGATTAGTAGGAATATTTCCGTTTACTTTCTCAAAATACTTTAAATCAGAGCTTGCTCCATTAGCTAAAAGATTTGATTGGGCTTGTGATTGTGCAAACAAAAGCTCATTAGTCTCTTGATTATCTGCAATTGTAAAAATATCTGCACATGCTGATGCTGTACCTTGGTGTAAAAGTTGAAAGTAAGAATGTTGAGCTGTAGAGCCAAATCCACCAAAAATAACTTGTCCTGTTTTTTTAAAGATTGATTCAATATTAGGCTGCTTACCAATAGACTCCATTTCAAGTTGCTGGGCATAGTCTTTAAAAAACCTCATCTTCCAGCTATACATTAATAGGACTCTTGTGCCTTTGTTAACGAAGTTGTTATACCAAATATCACTAAAAGATAATGTTTTTATAAACTCTTGATAGCTTTTATCTTCAAGCAGTTGATTGTCTGCCTCTGCCCCGCCTTTTAGAAAG
>Ga0209192_10000662_pt1 | contig 31740 bp, 35 predicted proteins | sample ArcticOcean_MG_C_11_FD_187433 | JGI IMG/M metagenome (GOLD analysis project Ga0209192, IMG submission 187433) | Marine microbial communities from western Arctic Ocean - ArcticOcean_MG_CB2_154 (SPAdes) (version 2) | ecosystem: Environmental > Aquatic > Marine > Oceanic | place: Arctic Ocean... | reverse complement strand
AATGTTTCTGTTGCAACTGGGATAATACTTTCAGAGGCAAGTAGACAACGTCTAGGCTAAATACTTGAACCTAGAAAAACCTTTATATATTAAATAGCATGCTAAAACAGAGAACACTAAGAAACCCTATCAAAGCAGTTGGAATAGGTCTTCATACCGGCAAAAACATAACAATGGAATTAATTCCGGCAGAGATTAATTCCGGCATAATTTTTATCAGAACGGATATTGATGAGACGGTTCTAATTCCTGCAATAGCACAGAATGTTGGAGATACAAGCCTCTCTACCGCCTTAATTAAAGATGGAATTAAAATATCAACTATTGAGCATCTTCTATCTGCTATAGCTGGGTTGGGCGTAGACAATTGCTTGATTAAAGTTGATGGTCCAGAAGTTCCTATTATGGATGGGAGCTCTAGTCCTTTTGTTTTTTTAATTCAATCAGCTGGTCTGGAAGAGCAGAATGCTCTCAAAAAATTTATTAAAGTTAAGAAAGAAATTACAGTTACTAGGGATGATGCATTTGCCTCAATCAAACCTTTTAATGGTTTTAAAGTATCATTTAAGGTAGATTTTGATCATCCTGTTCATAAAAAACTTCCAGCTGAGGCAATCATAGATTTTTCTTCCACTTCTTTTGTAAAAGAAGTCTGTAGAGCTAGAACTTTTGGCTATGAAGCAGAGGCTGCTTTACTAAAATCAAAGAATCTAGCTCTTGGAGCAAGCTCTTCTAATGCTGTTATATTTGGTGATGATAAAATCCTTAATGAAGAAGGATTGAGATTTAAAGACGAGATAGTAAAACATAAAATGCTAGATGCTATAGGTGATCTATATCTTCTTGGTGGAAATCTTATAGGCGAGTTTTCTGGTTATAAGTCAGGCCATGCTCTTAATAATCAACTTCTAAGGAAGATTACTGAAGATCCAGATGCATACGATGTCGTAGAGTTTGAAAATTCTGAGAATGCCCCCATTTCATATGTAAGACCTCCTTTTGGTGATATCTAAAATTACTAAAAGGTAGAATTTTTTTATTAAATAATAATTTATGTTAAACCTATTTTCGAAAATTTTTAGCTCTAGTAACGATAGACTTATAAAAAGAATGATGCTTCATGTCAATGCCGCAAATGAACTAGAAGAGTCTTTTTCTCAACAGCCGGATAACTATTTCAAAAATTTCAAGCAAGAGCTTAATAAAACATATATTGATAATAATAACGATATATATAGTATTTTACCTTTAGCATTTGCAGCAGTAAGAGAGGCAAGTAAAAGAACCCTAGGGCTAAGACATTTTGACTCTCAAATGCTTGGTGGTATCTCACTAGCAGAGGGAAATATTGCAGAAATGAAAACAGGTGAAGGTAAGACATTAGTAGCCACCCTTCCTGCATATTTAAACTCAGCAATAGGCAATAAGGCTATTTTAGTTACTGTTAATGATTATTTAGCAAAAAGAGATGCTGAATGGATGAGGCCTGTATATGAGTTTCTTGGTTTAAGTGTTGGGGTTGTTGGATCAAATCAAGAACTTCAAGAAAAAATTGATGCCTACAAAAGCGATATTATTTATGCAACTAATAATGAGTTAGGCTTTGACTATCTTAGAGATAATATGGCTCATTCTATTGAAGAAAGAGTTCAGTGTTCTTTGGACTTTGCTATTGTAGATGAGGTTGATTCTATACTAATAGATGAGGCTCGAACTCCTTTAATTATTTCTGGGCCTTCCTCTGAAAGCTCAGCAATGTATAAACAAATCAAAAAATTTATACCTAAATTAACCCTCCAAGAAAGAGAGCCAACTGATGAAGACCCCCTTGAAGAAGATGAAAGAGGTCATTATTTAATTGATGAAAAAAATAGAAGTGTTGAATTAACTGACGATGGGTATGTTCTTGTAGAAGGATTGTTAGAGGATGCAGAAATTATTGGTGGGTCTGATGGTTTATATTCTGTATCAAATTTAAAGATTATGAAATTTGTTCAGGCAACTTTAAGAGCTAACTTCTTGTTTAAGAAGAATGTTCATTATCTTGTTAGAGACAATGAAGTGTTGCTAATTGACGAGCATACTGGAAGAACTATGCCTGGAAGAAGGATGAGTGAAGGAGTTCACCAAGCTTTAGAGTGTAAAGAAAATGTTTCAATTCAAAGAGAATCACAAACACTTGCTTCAACAACCTTTCAGAACTTCTTTAGATTATTTTCAAATCTCTCAGGCATGACTGGAACAGCTGATACAGAAGCCTTGGAGTTCAATCAAATTTATGGGTTGAGCGTAATTATTATTCCTACAAATGTTCCTATGGCGAGGCACGACCATAATGACTTAGTCTTCCTAACAACAGATGCTAAATACAAAGCACTTGTAGATGAAATTGTTATTCTTAGAGAGAAGTCAGCGCCTATATTAGTTGGAACGGTATCCGTTGAATCTTCAGAAGAGGTTTCAGAGTATCTAAAAGGTAAAAAAATACCGCATCAAATATTAAATGCAAAGCATCACGAGAAAGAGGCTGAAATTATTGCTAATGCTGGTAGGCCTGGGATGGTAACCATTGCAACAAATATGGCTGGCAGAGGAACTGATATTGTTTTAGGTGGTAAAAAAGAAGATCAAACAGATATTGGCTGGAAAGAAAATAATTCTAGAGTTTTAGATGCAGGAGGATTGCATATTCTTGGAACAGAGAGGCATGAATCAAGAAGAATAGATAACCAGCTAAGAGGAAGATCTGGAAGACAGGGAGATCCAGGGTATTCAAGATTCTTTTTATCGTTAGAGGATGATTTATTGAGGTTATTTATCTCAGATAGCCGAAGAGCTCTTTTTGATAAAATTGGTATGGGGGAGGATCATATAGAACATAAAATGCTGTCAAAAGGTATTGAGAATGCTCAAAGAAGGATTGAAAGTAGGAATTTTGATGCTAGAAAAAGTCTTCTTGAATATGATGATGTATCAAACGATCAAAGACAGGCTATTTACTCTTTAAGAAATCAACTCTTAGAAGAATCAGATATTAGCGATACAATTGCTGGCTTGATAGAAGAAAAATTTCAGAATGTATCTAGCACTTATATACCATTTGAATCTATTGAATCTCAATGGAAAGCTAAGGATTTGGAAGAGCACCTTGAGGAAACTTATCAAATTAAGTTACACATAGCTGAACAAATTGTTAATGATAAAAAATTATTGCCCAATACGATTGCTTTAAAAGTTATTGAATCAGCTGAAAAGGAATATAAAAAGAAATATGAATTGTTGGGCAATAATAGATTGCTCTTAGAGAAACAGGTAATGCTTCAAGTCCTAGACGTTCATTGGAAAGAGCATCTAGCAGAGATAGATCATTTGAGGAATAGTGTTGGCCTTAGAGCCTATGCTCAAAAAAATCCTAAAAATGAATTCAAGAGAGAGGCATATTCTATGTTTGAATCAATGCTTGAAGAGATAGATAGTGAAACTATTAGAATTCTTTTTTCATTACAAATATCCTCTGATCAAGATATGGCGTCACTAAATACAGATAGCAATGAAACTGAGCTGGTTATGAATAAAGAAGATATACCCTCAGGAATAAATACAGAGAATAATCAAACTAATAACCAACGAAGCCAGCCACAAACCATAGTGAGAGAAACTCCAAAACTTGGAAGAAATGAGATATGTTTGTGTGGTTCTGGTAAAAAATTTAAACACTGTCATGGAAAATAAAAATAAAGTTATTTCGCACTTGGTAGCTGTATCGAATAATAATGTTATCGGTGTTGATAATAATCTTCCATGGAATCTTAAAAGTGACTTAGCTCATTTTAAAGAATATACCTTACATAAAAGCATTATTATGGGAAGAAAGACATATGACTCTATTGGTCGTCCTCTTCCTAATAGAACTAATATAATCATCTCACGCACCCTTAAAGATATTCCTGGTGCTTATGTATTTTCAGATCTTCAGAGCGCTATTAAGTTTGTTGAAGATAAAAATAAAGAAGATAATATTGATAATGAAATTGTAATAATTGGTGGAGGGTATTTATTCAGAGAGACTATAGAGTTTTTCAATAAGCTGGTAGTAACTAGAGTTGATTGTGAAATTGATGGTGATATCTTCTACCCAGATATTGATTTAGACAGCTGGGAGCTTGTTAGCTCTAATGCCTTCAAAAAAGATGATGAGAACGACTACGACTATAAAATAGAAGAGTATAAGAAACTATAAAGAGCCCTGGCTTTCGATATATTCTCTTCTTAAGGCTAAGCTTTTAACCCTAACTTCTTCATTCTCTGTATATTTAATCCAGTTATTTGCTTGGGTTTTAATTGTTTTTGTTTTATCTCTAGCAGCTATTCTAAATTGCTTCTTAGCTTTATCAAATTCTTGAAGTTCAAAATAGGCTTGTCCTAAAGTTAAATAAACTTGAGATACTTTTTTAATCTTCCCTTTTTCTAAACCTTTCTTAATTGCTGAAACTGCTAATTCAAGCTTGTCTTCAAATAAATATAAGTTACCCAGAAGAACATAGGCCTTTCCATCTTTAGATAACTTAGAGGCTCTCTCTAATACCGGGATAGCTTTATCAATTTCTTGAGCCATTCTCCAAGAGTCGGCAAGAAGTTTTAAGTTTTTATAATTTTCTTTGATGACGGGAACTACTTTTTCTTCCTTTGTTTTTTCGTCAATTATGGTTATCATCTTTTTTTGTCCAGAAACCAAAACATTAGCAGCCCAGAATGGATTCTCATTTAATAATAGTAATTGAGCTAAAGCTAAATATTCTGATTCTTTATCAAGAAAGTCCTTAGCGTGAGCAGCTTTAAGAGTGATCATATAATCTCTTTCTCTATCAAGCTGACCATATACCCCTCCAAGCTGAATAAAATATAATTTTTTTGGGTACAGGTTAACTAATATTTCATATATATCAGCCTGGAGAAGCAAGGATTTCTTTTCTCCAATTTCATTTTTTAGCTCGTTAATACAAGCTGCCATAATTACATACCAATTTTCTTTAGGCTTGTAGCCTTCTTCTTCTGCCATAGAAACAGCTGTTTCCATTGATGATTTAGATTTTTTAAAATCCCCTAGCTGAAAATATGCCTGTCCAAGTAAAGACCATGATTGAGCAGTTACTTTTTCTACCTCTTCCATCCATTGGAGAATCAACCTAACACCTTCTTTATAATTCTCTTGAACAAGGTTTAATTGGGCTAATGTTAAAAGCGCAGAAACTCTAATAGGTATCGTGACTTCAGGCTCATTAATTACCTTAACGTAAGCATCTTTAGATAAATCATATTTGCCATCTGAAAAATAAACATAACCCCATGAATTCCACATTACAGATCGGTCATAACTTTTTAGGTTTTCTGCATCATTCTTTAATTCAGTAAGGATTTCAATTACCGTCTCCATATCTGGAGCTGGATCGCCCTTCTCATCGACAACTTCCAAGGCATCGTAAACCTTGATCATCTTCTTTGAAACCTTAGGACTAAGAGCTCTTGATTTTTTATACTTGATTGGTTTTTTTGTTTTACTGTCAGATGACTGGGCTTCTACAAAATTTGAAGTATATGTAAAAGAAAAAGTTAAGACGGCAAATAAATAAAGAAATAAGGATTTATTTAAAATATTTTTCATTATTCTTGCTCCATTATAAATGTAAATCTATGAAGAACTCCCTCTACTGGAACAGACTTACCATCAACAATTTTAGGTTTGTATTTTAATTTCTGAGCAGCCCTTGTTGATGCACTGTTGAATATAGTACATGGCCTAAACTCAGTCTCTGGATTTGTAGGATCTCCACAGTAGCCCTCTAGAGGCTTTGCATCCTCTACAGTTCCAGATGCAGTAATTGTCATAGTAACAATAGCATATCCCTGAGTTCCTCTTTCTTGAGCCCTTCTTGGGTATATTGGCTGAACTTTGAATAATGGGATATATTCTCCGTCTCTGAAGAAGCTTCCTCCAGCTTTAAAATTAGCCTTCGGTTTAGCAATTGATACGTCAAGACCTGTCAATGGCTGAAGGTCGAGCTCTGGCTGAGCTATATCTTCTGGTTGCTCTTCAGGTTTTTCTGGTTTGTCTACTTCAGTCATAAAAGTATCTATTTGCCTTTCAGGCATTACAATATCTGTAAGTTTGACTGATTTATCTTCCTTCATACCGCTATCTCCCAGTGAGATAAGCACTACCATTACAAAAAATAATGCGGTAGTAATAATAACTGAAAGGCCTATACCCGCAGCATATTTATTAGCATTGAATGCTCTGTTATATAAACTTTGTACAGGTTTAAATATTGAGCTGATTGATGAAATAATTTGATTCATAAAATATTATTTTGGTTCAGAGGCTAGAGATATTGCATTCACTCCTGCTTCACGAGCACCATCCATGACCTTAATAATAGTATCTGCCATTGCTTTTTCATCTGCTTGTATTACTACTGAGCCTTTTGGGTTGTCTGCTAGCAACTTAACAACGTTAGCCTTAACCTGGCGAACATCTATTCTTCTGCCGTCCATCCAAACTTCACCTGTAGGACCAACAGCAATTAATATAGCTGCGTTTTCCTGTGTTTCAGCTGTATCAGAGTCTGGTCTATTAATTTCTAGGCCTGGTTCTTTAATAAAATTAGCGGTAACAATGAAGAAAATAAGCATGATAAAAACAACATCCAACATTGGAGTTAAATTTATTTCATCACTTTCCTCTTGAACTGCACTCGTTATAGCATTTCTTCTCATAAAAATTCCCCTAAATATCTCTTTTTATAATTTGATTAAGTTCGGTTTCGTGTCTTTTACTTGTACTTGTTAGGTATATGGTTGCAAATGAGCCTGATAATGCAGCGACCATTCCGGCCATTGTTGGAAGCGTTGCCTTTGAGACACCTCCAGCCATTGCTCTTGCGTCTCCGCCTCCATTAAACGCCATTACCTGAAAAACCTCTATCATTCCCGTTACTGTACCTAGGAGGCCCAGCAAGGGAGCTAACACAACACATGTTTGTATAATACTTAAGTTCTTATTAATCTCTGACTTTGCTTGCGAAATCATCTTCTCTCTAATTTGGAGGGCATGCCAGGATTTTTTATCCGAACGCTCTTTCCATTGTTTTGCTAGAGTAGCTACATATTCATTATAGGCATGTGATAGGTACCATATTCTTTCGAAAATCATACCCCACATAAAGAAAACAAGAATTGCAATTAGCCAAAGCACACTTCCGCCTTGCTCCATAAAGTCTCTTATGGATGAAAATGCTTCAGATATTGCAAATAGCATATTAATAGTTATTTAATTTCTGCTCTCTCAGCAAGAATACCTGTACTTTGCTCCTCAAGAATACTAATTATTCCTCTTGCAGAAGACTGCGTGAAGGAATGAAGTAAACTTGTTGGAATAGCAACTAGAAGTCCTAACACTGTAGTAACAAGTGCTTGAGATATACCACCTGCCATCAACTTAGGATCGCCTGTGCCATACAATGTAATCATTTGGAAAGTAACAATCATTCCGGTAACCGTTCCTAAAAGACCTGCTAAAGGTGCTATAACAGAGATGATCTTAATGAATCCAATGCCCTGATCAATTGCTGGCCTTTCTGCCATAATTGCCTCAGCAAGCTTGAGTTCAAGGGTATCGATATCTTTATTGAAGTTATCTTGACCTACTTTTAGCACTCTACCCAATGGGTTTGAAGGATCTGCTGCTTTGTTTGTAGTTTGTTTTCTAACTGCAGTTCCAGTGATATATAAACTATATAACTTCCAGAATGAGAATATAACAGCTACCAAACCTACAGCAATAATTGCATAACCAACTTCTCTTCCTTGTTGTGCTCTTTCCATTAGAGAGGGTGTTTGGATAAGATTTGCAAGTAAACTTCCGCCAGTAGGACCAGTTGGATCAACTCCAAACCTTACCTGTTCTCCAGCTTCTGCATTTCCCACGCTTTTAGCAGTCTTTGTAAACCTTCCTGCTGGCTGTCTTGGTAGAAAAGCGTATTGACCTTTTGAAGACGCATATTCTAAATACTTACCATCACATACAGCATTGAATAAGCCAACTCGAGTTACTTTACATTCTGATGTTTCACCATCAACGTCAATAACGTTAGTAGTAAAAGATACAACTTCGCCACTAGCTATCATTTCTCTTTGAAGTTCATACCAAAGACCTTCAATTTCTCTAATAGTCGGTAACTCAGTAGTTTCTGACATCTTTCCTGTAAGACTATTTAAAAAAGCAACTCTTTCCTGCCCATACTGAGCTCCTGTTAAAGATCCTGAGAACTGAACTGCGGCTTCGCCTGCAGAACTTTGTAAGTGACCAAAAAGCTCAACAAGAGATCCTAATTCTTTCTTATAGGCTTCTTCCTTAACTCTTAAAATGTCTTCATTTTTTTTGTATTCTGTTTCAAGCTTTGCAGCAATCTTTTCTTGGCGATCTAGCTCTCTTTTTTCAGCAGCTAAAATTGAAGCTTGCTTGTTCTTATTTGCTGTGAAGTCGTCTTCTCTTTGAGTGTTTGCTGCCTGTTCTTTAGTTTTGCCTTCTTTAACAAGTGCAAGTAAAGCCTCAACAGTAGATATTTCTACGACCTCTTCAGAGGCATCTTGTGCAGAAACAAAGGTGCTTAAGCCTAAAGAAAATGCTAATAAAAGTGGGAATATATATAAATTTCTCATTACACTTCTCCTTTGATGACTGGCATCATTAGCATGTCAGTAGGAGCAAGCTTTTTAGCCATCCTTATGCCATTTCTAATTGGTTTTCTGTAGCTTCCAGGAAGATCATCCCAAGTACCTGTTTCGTTATTCCATTTGCCGCTTGATTGCTCATCTTTTGTTTGGTAATACATACCAATTCTTCCAACGACCAATATATTTACAACTGTTCCGTCAGCAAGGGTATCCTCGTACGTATCTATTTTTCTTCCGTACTCAGCTTCAATATTATAAGCCTCTAAAACCTGACGAACCTGCTCAGAAGCAGTTACCTTTGGTTTGGCTAGAGAAGATCTAACTAGATCAACTCTTTCTTGTCTTTCTTGCTTTCTAAAAGGAGTATCTAAACCTATAAATGTTTCTAGACTTTCAAGCATTCTTTGAGCAAGAGGTGGTATCTGTCTTTGCATCACGACAACTTGAACAAGTTGCTCATCAAGCTTATCCATAAGATCTAGCTGCGCTTGGATTTGAATCCTTTTTTGTTTGTTGTATAAAATAAGTCCTTCTACCTGTTTTGCAACAGCCTTCCATTCATTTACTATTTTGTCTGCTTTTCTTTCCGTAGCATCAATATTTACTTGCGACACTGCAGATAGCTTTTGGTTTTCTCTACCGACCTCTAAGACACTTTCCATGTCCTGGGCAGTCATAAAATTCGCAACAGAAACCAGAACAACTAAATGAATTAAATTAAACTTCATCATAATAATCTCCCTATGTGAACGACATATTAACAGTCAAAAAACATAAATAAAACATTTTGTTACGATATTCTAGTTATTTAAAGACTACTATAGTTTTTATATAGTTATTAAAAATGCATACAGGCATTGCGTTTAATAACTATGCGCTCTATTTTAAATTAAAAAACAATCTTGGGGTTGTAGATTTATATTTTACATATTCCTTATTATGACCCCATTTCTTTTCACCCCTTTCTTCAAGCATTCTCACACCACTTACATATACTAATAAGATATAAGTAAATATTGGTGATATTAAAGTTAGGTACTGCCACCCACTTAAGGATGAAAAAGATATAACTGCAACTCCCAACCATAAGAGAATTTCTCCAAGATAATTAGGATGCCTAGATTTAGCCCATAGACCAGTTGTTATAAAGCTATCTTTATTAGCCTCTATAGATCTAAATTTAGATTTTTGATTATCTGCAATAATTTCAACAGCAAAGCCAAATATAAATATTGCTACTCCCAGGTAAAAGAAAAGGTTAAGAATAATTCCACTTTCCGAGGAAATAGCTGTTAAGGCACACATCGAGCACAATGAAACCCAAAGACCTTGTAGTGTCCATGTCATAAAAAATCGTGATGCAGAGGGCTTGATAGTTCTGAATCTTTTGTCCTCTCCATCTTTTTTAATTCTTAAAAATAAAAAAGTTCCAAGCCTTATGGCCCAGCTAGATATCAAAAGTACAATGATAATATTGCCAATGTTTGTCAATGCTAATTCATTTGATGGGCTCATTAAGGTGAACCAAATTACGGTTAGGTAGGTAATACTTCCCATTAGGTCATAAAATTTTTCGGTTTGAAAAATATAAGCTGGGATAAAAGCGATCCATTGAATTGAGAAAGCAATAAAAACTGCTTGAAGAACCAAGGAGCTTCCTGATGCATTCGCTATAGCAATAGCCACAACAAAAACAATGAATGAAATAATAATATTGATTAATGCTTTCATTAGCTGCCCCAGCCACATGTTCTATTTTCATTCTGCTTATCTAACCATTCTTTGAGTGGGCGATAATAATTCATTACAGATGTTCCACTTAATTCTCTTGTACCAGTAATTTTTTCGAAAGAGTCCTGCCATGGAACACTTTGACCCATCGCCATAGTAGCAATTATTTTTTCTCCAGCCTCGGCATTTCCATAGATAGAGCATTCATGAAGCGGGCCAGAAAATCCTATTTCATTACATAAAGATTCATGGAATTGATACTGCATAATTCGTGCAAGATAATATCTAGTATAAGGAGTGTTAGCAGGCACATGATATTTAGCACCAGGATCAAAATAGTCCTCAGACCTTTCAACAGGCGATGTTATTCCTTGATAAGATTCTCTCATATCCCACCAAGATTGATTTAAATTATCTTCAGTGATGTCGCCATTAAATACACCGGATCTCCACTTATCAAGCATTAATGCCCAAGGTATTACAACAACACCTTCTAAGGCCTGCTTCATCAATAGACCTATTGCATCAGTTTTTGCATTTTCTGCTTCTGCCTCTGAAATAAAGCCAATCTTATTTAAATAGTCTGGGGTAATGGATAAAGTCAATAGATCTCCAAATGCTTCATGGAAGCCATCGTTAGCTCCACCTTGGAATAAGGTTGGCAAGTGGTTGTATGCCTGGTAGTAGAAAATGTGTCCTAGCTCATGATGAATAGTTATAAAGTCTTCTTCGTTTTTTTCTATACACATTTTAATTCTAAGATCATTGGACTCTGGATCAAGATTCCAAGCTGAAGCATGGCATACAACGCTTCTATCGACAGGCTTGATAAATAATGAGCGCTCCCAAAAGGAATCAGGAAGAGATTCAAATCCCATTGACAAGAAGAAGTCCTCTGCTAGCTCCACCATATTTTTTTCATTAATCCCCTTGTCCTTAATAATTTTGGTTACGTCCACTGAGTTGGAACTAGATTCTGTGTAAGCAATATCATAAATATTTCCCCATGTCTGTCCCCACATATTTCCAAGCAAGTGAACCGGCAATGGGCCCTCTAAAGAAACTTCCTCATCACCATATTTAGCATTAAGTTGACTTCTTACATGGCAATGCAGAGCTTCATATAATGGCTTTACCTCTTCCCAAACTCTGTCTGTCTCATCTAAAAATTTATCTGCTGGCATGTCGTACTTGCTGAACCATAAATCGCTTAAACCATCAAAACCTAAATCTTGAGAGCCTTGATTGCCGATTTCCACCATTCTCATATACATTGGCTTCATAGGCTTTCCAATTTCATGCCATCCAGTCCATGCCTTTAATAACTCGTCTGGGTCACGAGAAGCGTCAATAATATTCTCAAAGGCCTCTAAGTCCATGCATGTGCCATCTTCATAACAATGTTTTCCGGTTCCATACATAGCTTCAAGTTTTGTAGAAATCTGAGAAAGCTCTCCAGCCAACCCTTCGTCAAAAGGGGGTGGCATTACAAAAGAACTTTTTAAAAGTTCTAGCTTTCTTCTATCAGATACAGATACTTCTAAATTATTAAAAGTTGATGCTTTTCTTGATGTCTCCAAAGCTTCTAACGTATTTCTTTTTCCATAGTCAGCGACTACTTTTTGAGAATCATAGGTAATAAAATTCGATCCTATCCAGTAAGCAGAGCTCGCTATTGGACCCTCAATCTTATTCTCCTCTTCAACAGATGCTAGAAATAAATCTAGATCATCTAATGATTGAGTTTGTTCGCCACTTGGTGCGCAAGAAGTTATAATTACACTCATGGCAATTAACATAAATAATTTTTTCATAGTTTTCCTCGATAACTATTCATAAAATAACATAAAAATATATTCAAAATGAAAATTTCAACCAATCAATTTAAAAATGGAACTAAGCTATTAATAGACAACTCGCCCTGCTCAATAATAGAGCATGAGTTTCATAAGCCCGGTAAAGGTCAAGCCGTTATGAGAGTGAAGTACAAAAATTTACTTACCGGAAATACTAATGATAAAACATTCAAGTCTGGTGAGTCGGCTGAAACTGCTGATGTAGATCATAAGGATATGGAGTTTCTATACACAGATGGTGAAAGTTGGCATTTTATGGACTCTGTTACGTTTGAGCAAATTGAAATTGGATCTTCTGAAATGGGTGATGCAAAAAAATGGCTTTCAGGTCAAGAGCCATGTCAAATTGTTTTGTGGAATGAACAGCCTATTCTTGTAGATCCTCCTGTAATAGTTGAACTCAAAATTACAAGCTCGGAGCCTGGTGTAAAGGGAGATACTGTCTCTGGAGCAACAAAACCTGCTGAATTGGAAACTGGGGTAATTGTCCAAGTGCCTTTATTTGTTAATGAAGGTGAAATAGTTAAAGTCGATACTAGAAATGCAAGTTATGTAGGAAGAGCAAAGCAATGATTGAAAGTATTAATTTAGAGATAGATAATTTTCTATCGCTAATACCAAATATCAGTAGAGAACAAACTGATTCGATTAAAAAAAAATACTCATCCAATGTAACTGATGATTTATCTAAAGGGCATATAACTACAAATGCCTGCATGATTGCTGCCAGCATTCTCAAGACAAACCCAAAAGAACTTGCAGCTAAGTTGGAGCAACAGCTAACTCTTTTAAATATATACGAAAAAGTAGAATCTGCTGGTCCGGGCTTTATCAACATAACTTTGAAAAGATCTGATTTCTTTTCAGTAGTTCATTCGGCAAATAAAAATCCTGAAAATTTTGGTACGTCTGAAAAGAATAAAGGTAAATCTATACAGATAGAATTTGTCTCAGCAAATCCAACTGGGCCTTTACATGTTGGGCATGGGAGAGGGGCTGCTTACGGAGATGCCCTATCAAGGATTTTAAAATCCTCTGGGTATAGAGTAGAGAAGGAATATTACATAAATGATGCTGGGAGACAGATAGATATCTTAACAGCTAGTGTTTTTATCAGAATATACCAAAAAGAATTTGAAGATTTCTTTCCTAAAAATGCATACAAAGGTTCTTATATATCTGAAATTGGTGATGCGTTTGCTGCAAAAAGTAGCCCCTTAGAGATAGATGTTTCCTCATATATCAATGATCTTCCAGATGATGAAGAGAAAGAGATAGATGAAATTATTCTTAGGATTCAAAAAAGCCAAGAAGAACTATGGTCTAGTATTAAAGACTTTGCGCTTGAAGAAGTTCTTAGCTCAATAAGAAAAGATCTTAAATCATTCAATGTATCATTTGATCATTGGTTTTATGAATCTACCCTTGGTAGCGTTTCTGATGAAAGCTCACAAATTACCTCGGCGATTGATAAACTAAAAACTAAAGAGCTAGCATATGAAGAAAATGGAGCACTATGGCTAAATACAAGCTCTACAGGAGACGATAAAAATAGAGTTCTTATAAGGGATGATGGCAGAGCTACTTATTTTGCTTCTGATATTGCCTATCACAAAGATAAGATAGATAGAGGTTTTGATAAATTGATTAATGTGTGGGGCGCTGACCATCATGGATATATAAAAAGAATAGAAGCTTCAATGGAAGGGCTTGGTTTTGATAAAAAAAGATTGAATGTTCAACTTGTGCAATTTGCAAATCTTTTCAAGGATGGAAAAAAAGTGAAGATGTCGACAAGGTCTGGCGAATTTTTCTCGTTAGGTGATCTGATAAATGAAATAGGGACAGATGCCGCAAGATTTTACTATCTCTCAAAACAAGCCGATCAACATTTAGATTTTGATATAAATCTAGCTAAATCTGACAGCAAAGAAAATATTTTTTATTACATACAATATGCCCATGCAAGAATATTTTCATTGCAGAAAAAGTATCTAGAAGACCATTCAGAAGAACCCTCAAATGCAGGATCTATATTAAGTGGTTCATATGCTTCGTGCGACAGGTTAATACATGAGATAAATAAATATCCAGAGATAGTTTTAAGAGCATCAACCTCACTTCAACCTCATATAATTATTTTTTATCTCAGAGATTTTGCCCAAGTATTTCATAGTTTCTATAATGACAACCATGTATTTAAAGAATCTGATGAAAATATTAAATCTATTATTTATACCTTAAATGCTGCTAAGAAAGTGATCTCAAGTGGACTTGGGTTACTTGGAATAAAACCTATGGATAAAATGTAATATCTATGAAAGATTTTGCAAATAGAGGGTCGTCGAGCAGAAATACTAGAGCTCCAAAGAAAAATAAATTTAGATCAAAAAAAAAGAGCATTCAGGTATTTACTCCGATTACTATAATGTCTCTTATTTTCATCTCTGCTTCATTGGTGTCTATTTCATTTCTCTATTTTAAGACAGATATTAAAAGCATTGAGCCAAGAATGAATACTAATAATATAACAATAGATTTTCCAACTTCGCTGATGAATGGTTCTGTTTTAATAGAATCTGAGATAAGTAATAATTTATTATCTTGTGAGTATTTTGTCCAAATAGGAGCCTATGGCAATAAAAAATATGCATATGAGGCAGAAAATACCCTTAAAAAAGTAGAGCTAATTTCAATTAATGAAATATACAGCAGCTCTAACCCTGGAAAGATTCTGTTTAGTGTTTTAAGTGGCCCCTATCCAAATAGATCTGCTGCTAATAATGCTAAAGAAAAAATTACAAAACAAGGCTTTGATCCACAATTAAGAACTCTATGCAAAAAGAGCTAGAAAATAATTTAAAAATTGTTAATTCAAGTATTGAGCTTGCATGTCATTCATCTGGAATTAATTCTAAAGATGTCCTATTAATAGCTGTTTCTAAGAAGAAAAGCTTAGATCATATTAAGTCAGTTATAAAAATTGGAGTTACAGACTTTGGTGAGAATTATTCTCAGGAACTTCAGGAGAAATCAGAAGCACTAGCTCTTGAGAATATTTCTTGGCATTTTATTGGGCCCATTCAATCTAATAAAATTAAGATAATAGCGAGGCATGCTCACTGGGTGCATTCGCTGGATAGAGAAAGTATTGTTATAAAATTAAATGATCAATGTGATGCTCTCAATAAAACCATTAACGGGCTTATACAAATTAATATATCAAATGAATCTTCAAAAAGTGGCATTGCGCCTGCTGAGATGGAAAGTTTTGCTAAACTTATTGAGGCTTCGAAGAGCATCAATTTAAGAGGGATAATGGTTCTTCCAAAGCTAACAGATGACATTAAAGAAACTAAATCAATGATGAGGCTATCGAAAGACCTTCATGACAAATTAGTTAAGATATATCCTCATGCTTCATATCTCTCTATGGGTACTACATCCGACTTTAAAACTGCCATTGAATGTGGGTCAAATATGCTTAGAATTGGCGAACTTATTTTTGGAAAAAGATTATGAAAAAAATTGTATTTTATGGTGGTGGGAATATTGCTCAAGCTAATATTAAAGGTTTGATTTCCAGCGGTATTAAGAAACAAGATATTTTATATATAGATAGAAATATAAAAAATAAAGAAATACTAAATAAGATTGGCATTAAAGAGTTTTCTTTAGAGAAAAAGTTTGATATTGAATTTTTTATTCTAGCTGTAAAACCAAAAGATGCATTGAATGCATATGCTGAAATATGCATAAATTATAATAAGCCTAAAATAATCTCCTTAGTAGCAGGAATTAAATCTAAGAAATACCTATCAATAGCTAATAATGCTGAGTTAATAAGAGGGATGCCCAATACAGCAGCCGAGTTTAATAAGGCAAACACTGCTCTCATAAATATCTCATCTTCAAATGCATCATTCAAGAAAGCAAAAAATATTTTTTCAAAAGTTGGTATTATTTTAGAACTAGACAAAGAAAATAAGATGGATGACTTTACCGGATTAATAGGAAGCGGTCCTGCTTATTTTTTCTACTTATTAAAGGTTTATGAAAAAAGAATTCTGAAGATGTGTGATGGCGATATAAAAAAAACTAATGAGATAATAGGAAACCTTGTCGAGGGAGTTAGCTTGTCATCAAGAAATAATTTAAATATGGATGAGTTGATTGAAACAGTGGCTTCTAAAAAAGGCACTACTGAAGCAGGTATCAAGGAATTTAAATCTTTAAAAGTATTAAATTCTTTTGAAAAAGGTATTATTGCAGCAATAAAAAGATCAAAAGAGATATCAAATGAATCCTAACGTCATAGAACTGATGAACATAGCTCTTGGAGTGGCAAGCTATACATTTGCTATATTGTTTGTCTTTAATATATTAAAAGTGGATTACTTTAATCCAATTGTTAAAAAATTTATTGCTTTCTATAAACCTATCTCTAAAATTTCTATTTTTAGTAACCAGCTTTATATGATATTTATCATAGCCTCGTTCTTGAATTTTATTAGTCTATATTTGCTATATTCAAGTCAGTATGACGAAGTTATCTTGGGCTTGATCGCGATTGCTGAAACAATAAATTCTGTTTTTAGAATAATATTTTTTGCCCTTATTGGGTCTGTAATTTTAAGCTGGGTATCTCCTGGAAATAGTCATCCGTTCTTTCGGTTAGTAGAAGAGATATCTTCAAATGCCTTGGAGCCAATAAGAAGATTTATACCTGCTTTTGGAGGTCTTGATTTTTCACCATTATTTGCCTTAATTTTAATAAGGCAAATTGAAATTTTATTAGCTAGTTTTTTACGATTGATAATATGAAAGTAAAAACAGAATTAGTCCACTTTGAAAAAGGTATAGAGCTTGCATCAGGTTCTAAACTCTCAATGTTTGATTTAATGGTTGAGACTTATGGCGAGCTTGATGAAGAAAAATCTAATGGTATTTTAGTATGTCATGCTTTTTCAGGAAATCATCATGCTGCAGGTGTTAGTGAAAATAACGATACTCCAGGATGGTGGGACCAGCTAATTGGTCCAAGTAAAGCAATTGATACCGATAAATATTTTGTGGTTTGCTGCAATAACTTGGGGGGATGTTCTGGCTCAACAGGACCCACTAGCATTAACCCACAAACAAATGAAAGCTACGGGAAAGACTTTCCTCTTGTCTCAGTCATTGACTGGGTAAATAGTCAAAAAATGCTAGCTGAGTATCTGGGCATTGATAAATGGAAATTGGTAGCTGGAGGTAGTTTAGGTGGGATGCAAGCTCTTCAATGGGCAATTTCTTTTCCTGATAGTTTAGAAAAATCTGGTATTTTTGCTGCTGCTGCGAGATCAAGCACACAGAATATAGCAATGAATGAAGTTGCGCGAGAAGCCATAAGAAGAGATATGAATTTTCATGATGGAGACTATCTAAAATATGATGTAAAGCCAAAAGGTGGTCTTAAAACAGCTCGTATGCTTGGTCATATAACCTATCTTTCAGAAAAGCATATGGACTTAAAATTTGGTAGAAAGTTTCAAGACAATAGTTCAAAAGTTGATGGTGATGTGGATTTTGAGGTGGAAAACTATCTAAAATACAAAGGTGAGAAATTTTCTAACTCCTTTGATGCAAATAGCTATATTCTTATGACGAAAGCTATGGATGGTTACGACACAGCAAGTAACTTTTCTGGGAACTTGGAAAAAGCTTTAGCATGCATAAAAGCCAGGCTTTTAATTATTGGTTTTGAAACTGATTGGCTTTATCCCCCAAAAAGAGGAAAAGAGATTCAGTTAGCAGCAATGAATGTAAGTGTTCCTTGCTCCTATGTAACTCTTGATGGTGAGCAAGGGCATGACAGTTTTCTATTTGCTTCAGCTAGATATGAAAATATTATTAAAGCGTTTATAAAATCATAATGGCTATAGAAATATCAAAAATTATTACTGATTGGGTTCCTTCACAAAGTAAGGTTATTGATTTTGGATGTGGCAATGGCTCTTTACTTAAAGACTTAATCGATACAAAAAATATTTGTGGTTATGGTGTAGAGATTGATCATCAAATGATCGCTGAATGCATCAAAAAAGGTATATCAGTTATTGAAAAAGATATAGATGAAGGTATTCAAGATTTTGAATCGTCTAGTTTTGATATAGCAATCATGGCTAGCTCCATTCAGTGTTTAAAAAATCCAAATATAACTATGCGCCGAATGTTAAAACTTTCAAATAAATGCATAGTTACTCTTCCAAACTTTGGGTATTGGAAATGTAGATTAGCTCTTCTAGCTGGGAAAATGCCTGTAACCGCAAGTCTTGCTTCTACCTGGTATGAAACTGAAAATCTTCATCTTTGCACTATCAGTGACTTTGAAAAACTATGCTCTGATTCTGACTTTATGATCGATGAGAGAATATTTCTTAATAGCTCAAGTAAAAAAGGCTTACTTGCTTCAATAATGCCAAATCTGTTTGCATCAGAGGGAGTGTACTTACTTGGAAAAGAATAAAAAAATTCTTCTTGCCACTTCTAATAAAGGTAAGTTGAAAGAATTCAATGATATTTTTAATGACTATGAATTGATATCGCAAACTGAATTAAATATTGAAGATGCTATTGAGGATGGTCTTACTTTTTTTGAAAATGCCTTAATCAAGGCAAGGCATGGATCAAGAAATTCTGGGCTATTTTCAATTGCTGATGACTCAGGTCTTGTTGTGCCTGCATTAAATTTTGAACCCGGGATTTATTCTGCAAGATATGCAAAAGATGGAGCTTCTGATCTAGATAATCGGAACAAGATAATTGCAGAACTTAAAAATCTTAATCTTGAATCAACCCCAGCTTATTATGTTTGTGTGTTGGTTGGAGTTCATTTGCCTGAAGATCCTATGCCAATATTTTCACTAGGCAAGATACATGGAAGAGTATCTGTTATTAGTTCTGGTGAAGGGGGTTTTGGTTACGATAAAATATTCTACCCAGATGCACTAGATGTTTCTATGGCATCTTTAGAGGTTAGTTTAAAAAATAAAATTAGTCATAGAGCAATCGCTGCTCAATTATTTTTAAAAGAACTTGATAAAGATAGATCCTAATAAATCGCCTCTCTCACTTTATATTCATTTCCCTTGGTGTGAGAAAAAATGTCCTTATTGTGATTTTAATATTGAAGTAAATAAGAAGGATGGAGATGAGGAGCTTCTTCTGAAGGCTATTATTAAAGATTTAGATCAATCCTCGCATTACATTAATAATAGAAAGTTTGCCTCTGTCTATTTTGGAGGCGGAACACCCTCTCTTGTTTCAGTAAAAATTATTGAGCAACTAATTAGTAAATTAAAAAATGAGGAGCTGCTGCAAGATAATTGTGAAATTAGCTTTGAACTAAACCCTAAAGAAGTTACTAAAGACTACTTAAATGATCTTGTTGCTACTGGAATTAACAGAGTTTCAATCGGCATACAGAGTTTTGATCAAAAGACATTGACCAGCCTTGAGAGAAATCATAAAACTGAAGATTCATTTAATGCCATAAAGCTTGCGTCTGATATGAAGTCAGTTAATACAACTATTGATCTAATTTATGGAATTATGGACCAAAACTTAGATTCCTTAACTAGCGATCTTAAAATTTTTTGTGACTATGACATTGACCATTTATCTTTATACCAATTAACTATAGAGCCAAATACTATTTTTTATAAAAAGGAATTACGTTTACCCTCTGAACAGCTTGTTGAGTCAATGGAGTTTGAAGCAAAAAATATACTCAATGAAAACCAATTATTTCAATACGAAGTTTCATCTTGGGCTCGCAATGGAAGCCAAAGTAAACACAATATGAATTATTGGATGTATGGGGATTACTTAGGGCTTGGTCCAGGAGCTCACGCCAAGATAACTACCAAAGATCATATTAAGCGAATGGTTAAACTAAAAAAAGTGGCTTCTTATATTCTAGATCCATCGAAGACCATAGATACAATTATTACACCTGAAGGGTACGACTTAGACTTAGCAATGAATCTATTAAGAGTTAAATCTGGTCTTTCTTTTGATGAAATAAAAAATAATAATATTTATATTCAAGACAGCTTTATAGAGAAGGTGGAAAAAGGAATTAAAGCAAACCTTTTAGAGAGAGATGGATTGAAAGCAACAGATATGGGTTATAAGTTTTTAAATGACACTGTTAATATATTTAATTAAGTTACCTTAAGAGCGAAGGTATAAATAGCTCTCCCCTCTTCAATGGCTCTTTTCTGAAATTTTGTTAGTTCGGAATTTTCATAAATAGATGAATCTAGTTTTTGATACCCATTAGAGGCATCTATTGCCTCACCTATAGATTCAGCGTAATTCTTCCAATCAGTAGACATGAATAAATTTCCATTTTTTTTAATAATTGGGTGAATGAGTTCCAAGAATTCTCTATTAAGCATTCTTCTTTTGTGATGCTTTAATTTTGGCCATGGATCAGGACAAATGACCACAACATCATCAAAGATTGGGCTTTTTATATCTTCAAATAATAGCCTTATATCCCCAGAGGTAATTTTTATATTACTAATACTATCTTTTATAACCTCGCCCAAAAGATATCCAATACCTGCTTGGTATACCTCAGAACCTATATATAAAGTATCGGGATTATTTTTAGCAAGCCTTAAGGTATTTTCACCATTACCAAAACCTATCTCCAAGACTAATTTAGAGAAGTCTTCTTGAGAAGAGAGAATATCTTGGTAGCTGGTAATTTCATAATCAGAAAGGCGATTAAGATTATTTTCTTGGCTTTGTGTTATTCTGCCCCGCCTAGTTACAAAGGATGGAAGAAATTTATAACGCATTGAATTTTTGGCTGTGTTAAGCAGCAGTGACCATAAACGCTTTTAGTTTTTTTAACGCGCCACTTTCTATTTGACGAATTCTTTCAGCTGAAACATTATATTCATCAGCCAAATCATGAAGTGTAGCCTTATTATCGGAAAGATATCTTCTTTGCAGAATATCTTTACTTCTATCATCAAGCATTTTTAGCGCCTCTGTCAGACCATTATGATTTACCTGTTGCGCCTCGGCATTAGCAACCAATACCTCGGGATCATATCTCTTATCTTCAAGATATTGAGATGGTGACATCATATCTTCATCATCATCCGAGGAAGAGGGCCCATCAAAAGAGGAGTCATTAGAAGATAGTCGGCTTTCCATATGCAGCACATCCTTAACTTCAACGTTTAGATCTTTAGCTATTTTTTCAGCTTCTTCTTTAGTCAGCCATTCAAGAGTTTTCTTTTTACTTCTAAGATTAAAGAATAATTTTCTCTGAGCTTTAGTTGTGGCAATTTTAACCAATCTCCAATTCTTAAGAATATATTCATGTATTTCTGCTTTTATCCAATGGACTGCAAATGAGACAACCTTAACACCCCTATTAGGGTCATATTTATCGACTGCTTTCATTAGACCAACATTGCCTTCTTGAATAATATCAGCCAAAGGAAGGCCATAGCCTTGATAGGATCTTGCAATGTGAACAACAAATCTAAGATGATGAATAACTAACATCCTTGCCGCATCAAGATCATCTTCCTCATAAAGCTTTATAGCTAATTCTTGTTCTTGTTCTTTTGTTAAAATAGGAATCGCATGCACGGAGGACAAATAGGATTCTATATCCTTTCCTGGACTATTGAGCTGTGATGGCTGAAGCTGTGTTCCCATTTATATATACGTTTTATTTATAATTAACTATATTGTTAATTGATCTTACTAAGGAATTATACCAATTTTTTATAAAATTCGCTTAAAAGTGGCATATATGTATCTTTTAAGTAGATATTTCTGAACCCAACAAAGGATGGATTCAAGATAGTATCTTTTTTTGTATAAGCTAAATGCTCTCCTGAACTCATTTGACATACTCTTCCACCTTTACTGATGAGGTATCCATGTCCAGCTGCAATATCCCACTCACAAGTAGGCCCAAAACGTGGGTAAATATCAGCCTCATTGTCTGCTAGAGCACACAATTTCAAAGAACTACCCTTCTCAACTACCTGATAAGAAATACTTTTTTTATTTAAGAATTCTAGGAAGGATTTATCATGATCTGTCTGATGACTCTTACTCATAACCAGTCTTATAGGGCCATCTTTATAAACTAATTTTCCACCAACCATCTCTTTTGTCTTCGAGTGAGGCCCATAACTTCTTTGTTGAATAAACCAGGGAATTATTGCAAAAGGTCCTAAAAAAAATATCATTGCGCCAAGTCGATACATTCTTACAGGACGCTGAAAAAATGATCCTGACCAAATTTTTCCAGTTGCTGGGGCTCCAATAATGCCAAAAATTGGAACAGCGTCTTCTATTAAAGCTATATTTACAGTAAATTCTTTAGACTTATTAATAAATTCTCTAGTTCCGTCTAGGGGATCAACTAACCAATAAGGGCCTTTTGGATTTTCTTCTTCTTTATTAAATGTTTCTTCTGAAACAATTGGTATATCCGGTGTAATTTCTTGAAGTGATCTAATTATAATATCGTTAGCTCTATTATCTGCCTCTGTAACTGGTGAGCCATCTGATTTGATATCCAATTCAAAAGAATCTTTATTATAGACTTCCATAATTACATGAGATGCATCTATGACAGTTTGTTGCAATGGGTTTAAAATACCTTTTAAAAATTTATGCGTAATCTTCATTCTAATATAGTAACAAATGCCTCTGATATATTGCTAGACATTGATGGCGTGATATTAGACCAAAGTTTTGATAATTTATTTTGGCAGGAGTTAATTCCATTAAAACTGTCTATATCAAAAAATATTTCTCTAGAAGAAGCTAAGACTGAAATTAAAACAACTGCGTCAAAGATTTATGGGACACTCCCTTGGTACGAATTAGAGTTTTGGGAGAATAGGTATGATATTGATTTTCTAAGTGTTGCTGCTGAGCACAGCTCAAAAATTAATTTTCTGCCTAATGCAAAGCAAACATTGAACCAACTTGCATCATTGGATAAAAGAATCATATTGCTAACTAATTGTGATCCAAGGCTATTAAATATAAAAGCTGGTTCTATTCCATTTATGCAATATGTTGATGGCTGTATCTCCTCGGTAGAGTTGGGAGTTGTGAAAGAGCATCAAGGTTTTTGGAGCAAGGCTTTTAGATATTTTAATATCAATCCGAAATTTTCTTTATTTGCAGATGATAATCTTTATGTAGTTAATGCAGCCGTTAAAGCAGGAATTGAGAATTCATTCCAGGTCCTGGAGCCAACAAGTGATTACAGTCTTGTTAATAAACCAGAGGCAATTCTAACTATTAGAAATATTGGTGACTTAATTTAAGCAGTTTGAATTAGCTAAATTAGAGTAATCAACAGCATCTAGGATTTTTGTGAAGATTTCAGTGTTATCCATGACCCCTGTAAAAGCATCGGCTCCAGGGCCATATGCATATACTCCTACAGGACTTCCTGTATGCCTGCCTGTTCCCCACTGAACTTTAACCTTACCATTTTCCTGGCCTAGAATTTGAAGGCCTCCTGTCTCGTGATCTGCCGTTATAACTAAAAGTGTTTCACCATTATTACTTACAAAATTCATGGCATTTTGAATTGTTTGATCAAAATCTCTAAACTCTTCTATCATTTTAGCTGAATTATTGTCATGCGCAGCCCAGTCAATTTGACTTCCTTCACTCATTAAAAAGAAACCGGAGCATTCTTTAGATTTTAAAGACAAAAAATCTAAAGCTATATTGGTCATGCTTTTTTGAGTAGGTTTATTCTGTGATCGCTCAATGCCATCTTCATCAAAAAGACCAATTACTTTTTTATAGTTTTGTATTTTTTCTAAAGACAAGGCATCTTTCTCAGTTAGTAAAAAAGAATTTTCTTGGAGCTCATCTATATCAAAATACTCTAACCCTCCTCCTAAAGCGATGCTGATAGTAGAGCTTAGTAACTGCCTAGCTATTTCTTCTTCTTTATACCTTGAGTCAACATGAGCATAAAAAGCAGCTGGTGTTGCATGTGTAATTGAGGATGTGGCAACTAATCCAGATATGAAACCTTTTTTTGATAAGAGCTCGGGAATAGTTGTGACTATCTCTTTTTCAGGTGATATTGATAAAAATTTGTTGGTAGTTTTTATGCCAGCTGCCCAAGCAGTGGATGATGCTGCAGAATCTGTAATCAGACTATCATCTGAATGGGTTAATGAGATTCCCGAATAAGGCAATTGATCTATGGCAAGACTAGAATCTGGGCCTCCAATAGCAATTCTTGATAACGCTATCTGATTAAAACCTGTCCCATCACCAATTATAAGAATAATATTTTTTGGCTTTACATTTTTCTTAAAGGAATTAATTTCAATGAGATCGAGGCTGGTATTGCCAATAGGAATATATTCAATTTTGTTTTTACTTTGGACTAGTAAAAAAAGTAAAACAAAAAGACTTAGGACTAAGACAAGAATAGATTTGTTTTTCATTAAGGTTTCAGAGCTTCTAATCTCTTTTGAATCATCTCTTCTTGTGTTTCAGGATATTGATTGCCGTATATAGAGCCCTCCCATTTTCCATACATTGGATTTGGGATCATGAACCATTTACTTCCCCACATATCTTTATATTTATTAGCAAGATCTTTTCTAGCTTCTGGCTCTAAAGTAGCTTCCTCTGTAGAGATAAAATCTGTAATTTGATCACCAACAAGCATAATAACTCTATAGTTGCTTGCTACTAGAGCTCTTCTTGAAACTTTATCAGAAGACCATCCTTTTTCACCTTTCATCAAAAGCACGTCCTCATTATCATCAAATGGCAGACCAAGTGCTTTAAGATTTACTCTAGTTGCATCTTCTAACTCCGCAACTCTGTTGGTCACATAGAAGATTTTAATATCTTTGCTTTTTGCATATAGTAAAAAATCTTTTACGCCATCGATTGCTTCAGCAGAACTTTCAAGGCCCCAGTCAATCCATCCACATGGGTATGAGCATCCAGTTAAAATTGATCGCGCTTGATGAGGTGTATTATTTAAAACTGTCTCGTCTACATCCAAAATAATAGCTGGCTTTTTTAAAGAAAAATTGTCTTTCTGCTCCAGCGCTGCTGTCCAGCTCTTGTCAGATAAAGCCTCATCTATTTTATTGGTTGCATTGGCATAGGTTTGTATATTATTAGCAGCAAACTCTGCTGATGTTTGCATATAAAGTACTGCAAGCAATGATTGTTTTTGAAACGAGTTATCGACTGCTTCTTCCGATAAAACAAAATTAGTAAGTAGTAAAATACTAATTAAGGATGATAAATATATTTGATTAGGTGATTTCATACTGCAAGACCATTATAATGCTAATAAATTATTTACAGTGATAAAAATCATATGAACAATGAATTATTAGAAAATCTTAACAAGCTCCAAAAAATGTTTGTTTTGTTAAGTGAAGAAAGAAAAGTTGTTATGTCGCACCATAAGACCTTTGAACATGTTGAAGAAATGAGGGATATTCTTAACAAATCTATAGAGATAATTAAAAATGACTAATTACACATGCTTTGATGTCGAAATAAAAGATCATGTAGCTCATATATCTATGAACAGGCCTGATGCTTTTAATTCCATGATAAGAATTTTTTGGAAAGAGCTTCCTGATTTGATTAAGGATATTGATAAAAATTCTAAAGCAAGGGTCATAGTTCTTTCAGGACAAGGTAAGCATTTTTGTGCTGGTATGGACTTAGCAACTTTTGCTCCTTCAGAGAAAACTGCTGAAAAGAAAGATCCAGCTAGAGTTAGAGAGGCTTTCTATCATGAGGTATTAGAGCTTCAAGATGCCTTTACGGCCTTAGAAGAATGCCGAATGCCTACTATTGCTGCTATTCAAGGAGCTTGTGTTGGCGGGGCTATTGATATGGTTGCTGCATGTGACATGAGATATTGCAGTGATGATGCTTTTTTTAAAATAGCGGAAGTTGATATTGGCATTGCTGCAGATGTAGGTACGCTTCAGAGATTACCAACATTAATGCCTATTGGCGTTGTAAGAGAGCTTGCCTATACAGGAAGAAAGTTTGATTCAGCTGAAGCCAAGTCTCTTGGTCTTGTTAATGAAGTTTTTGATTCTCAGGAAAATTTAGTTTCTGAAGTTAATAAAATAGCTAAAACTATTGCTAGCAAATCTCCCTTAGTAACAAGGGTCATTAAGAAACAGATTAATTATGCAAGAGATCATTCTGTAAAGGACTCTCTGGATTATCACGCAGCATGGAATTCCAGTCTTCTTAGTGGAAATGATTTAGAGGAGGCAATGACTGCTTACATGAATAAATCTGTTGGCAATTTTGACGATCTTGAACCTAAGCATTCATTCTGGGAAAAAGATAAAGGCTTAGTTTAATCTCTTAAGAAAACTGGCTCAGCGGCTGAAGATTCAGCTTTTGAAAAATAATAACCATCTGAATTAAACTTAGAAAGTTTTTCGAAGTCTTTGATATTATTTTCAATAATCCATCTAGCCATTAGGCCTCGAGCTCTTTTTGCATAAAAACTAATAATTTTATGCTTGCCGTTTTTAAAATCCTTAAACACTGGGGATATAACGTTAACTGTTTCGGGCATCTTGCCTAAGACAGAAAAGTATTCTTTTGATGCAAGATTAATTAATAGATCTGATTTCTGAGAGTTCAGATCATTTATGACATTATCCTTAACTGCACTTCCCCAAAATTCATAAAGATTTTTTCCTTTAGAAGTTTGAAGCTTTGTTCCCATTTCTAATCTATAAGGCCTAATTACATCCATTGGTCTTAAGATTCCGTATAAACCTGAAAGAATTCTTAGGTGCTTTTGAGCAAATTTTATTTGTTTGGCATTAAAATTTTCTGCCTCTAAGCCTTGGTATACATCTCCTTTAAAAACAAGCATGGATGGCTTTGAATCTGAGGAAACTGTCTTAGAGGCTTTCCATGATTGATAGCGATCAAAATTTAATGAAGCCAATTTATCGCTCAACCCCATTAGACTTGCAATATCCTTAGGTTCCTTTTCTTTTAGGTTTTTTATAAGCTTGGATGATTGGCTTAGAAACTGGGGTGCAGTATGATTGCTTTTAGCATCAACAGAGTAATCTAAGGTTTTGGCTGGGGAGAGAACTATTAACATGATAAATATTCTAACTAAATCTACGAAATACTTCTAATGAATATTGTAGAAAAGTTCATAAATATTATAGGCGAGTATATTTCCTATCTTATCCCTCTAATGACGCTGCTCATGATTATTGTCATTATTAGTAGGTATTTTTTTGGAATTGGCCAAACAGGCTTACAAGAATTAGTTATGTATTTTCATGCTCTTGTCTTTCTTGGCTGTGCTGGGTATGCCTTTAATAAAGATGAGCATGTAAGAGTTGATATCTTTTACAGGGATGCGTCTGATAAATATAAAAATGTAATAAATCTTATTTTTGGAGTTATTTTTTTACTGCCTGTAGCCTTGATTATAGTGTTTTATTCTATAGAGCTAATTAGTATGTCTTGGAAGATTCGAGAAACATCAACTGAGGCCGGAGGTCTTGGTTATGTCTTTATTCAGAAAACATTTATATTCTTATTTCCAATAACTCTTTTTGCTGCCTTTATTAATCAGCTCATTAAAACTGTATGGAAATAATACCTCTTTTATTATTAGGGCTAGTTTGCTGCGCATTGCTATTTGGATACCCTGTTGCATTTACCCTATCTGGTATATCTATTTTGTTTGCTTTGATCTGTGTGCCTTTTGGAATTTTTGATCCAGCTATTTTTAAAAGCATCCCTTTAAGAATTTTTGGGATTATGAATAACGTGACATTGCTTGCTGTTCCCCTATTCATTTTTATGGGAACTGTTTTAGAGAGATCGGGCATAGCATCAAAAATGCTTGAGAATATGGCTTTAGCCTTTAAGAACATTAGAGGAGGTTTAAGTATCTCTATAATTGTTGTCGGAGCTCTATTGGCTGCAAGTACAGGTATTGTTGGAGCTACAGTAGTTACCATGGGTTTAATGTCTCTGCCTGTTCTAATTCAACAAGGTTATAAAAAAGACTTCTCAGCAGGTCTTGTTGCCTCTACAGGGACTTTAGGGCAAATTATTCCTCCATCAATAGCTTTGGTTTTACTTGGCGATGTTATGTCTAATGCTTATCAAAGGGCCCAGAATAATATGGGAATTTTTTCTCAAAAAACAGTAACTGTAGGTGATTTATTTGTTGGGGCTATTATTCCTGGGGCCATGATTTGTCTTGGTTACTTGATTTATACGCTGTACCAAAATAAAAAAAATCTTGATATTCAATTTTATCCTGATGCCCAATCATCTTCTAGTTCTGAAATTTTAAAGACTCTTGCCCTGCCATTAACTTTAATTGTTCTTGTTTTAGGATCTATTATCGCCGGGATAGCGACTCCTACAGAAGCCTCTGCCATAGGAGCTATGGGGGCTCTTATTATCGCTACAATTAATGGAAAATTTACTTTAGTTTTTATTAAAGAGGCAAGTCAAAAAACTGCAATAGTCTCAACTATGATTTTTACTATTCTAATTGGCGCTTCAATCTTTTCTTTAATATTTAGAGGTGTCGGTGGTGATGAGTTAATTAATCTAATATTTGGCTCTCTTCCTGGTGGACCATATACCGCTCTAATTTTTGTTTTACTTTTTGTTTTCTTACTTGGATTTATTTTAGATTTTATAGAAATCTGTTACGTAATAGTTCCTTTGGTTGCTCCTCCTCTTTTGATGATAGGATTTGATCCAGTATGGTTGGCAATTCTTTTAGCAATTAACTTACAAACGTCTTTCTTAACACCGCCATTTGGATTTTCTCTTTTTTACCTAAGAGGAGTTGCTGATGAAAGCATTAAAACTGCAGAAATATATAAAGGCGTTATTCCTTTTATCCTAATTCAACTATTAGTTCTAGGATTTGTAATTATATTTCCTTTTGTAGTTTTATAAGCTTATTTTTGGACACCCCTTCTGCTCTGAGGAATAGCTCAATCTTTCTAGGTCTTTCTTGGCAGTTATGATTTCAACCGAATCATCGTCACCAATATTCTTAAAAAACCTAGCTGACGATTTAATCTGACCTTTCCCTAAAGATGGATATTTTTTAAAAATATCCTGAGATGCTTTGGCTATATTTTGACAAGACAAATAATTATATTGCCCTGGATTTTGGTGATCAACTGAGGAGCAAGATGTTACAAATATAGCAACTAAAAAAAAGTGTTTTATATTTTTATAGATTTTAGGTATCTCATTAAAATGAATTACATAAAGCTTACTTCGGATATCCAATACAAAAAAGATAAGAAAGACCCTTTTTTATAGCTTATTTTTAATGAGTAATTAATACACATGGTCTATTTAGATGTATGCTTTAATTACGAACAAAAGAAATTTAAGCTACTATATGAAAATAGACCAAAGCTTCATATCAAAAAATATAGGAGCTAAAGCCCTACATCTGATTTTTATAAAAGAATCAATAGGAATCCCTGAGCTTATTATTCTATCTGAAATAGCTGTTAGACGGCATAATAATGAAAGTCTTCCTAATGTAAAATGGTTTCAAACTACTTTGCAGATATCATTTACTAAAGTAAAGGCGGTCCTCGACCCTCTTGAAGAAAAGAGTCTTATTATTAAGTCTCAGGCTAAAGGTGATCATAGGGTTAAAGATATAAACCTTACTGAAAAAGGCTTTAAATTCATATCTAAAGTCATGAGTGCCCTTCCAGGAAGTTAAAATCTAGGTCCTCTAAACCAACATAATTTTTTTATAAAAGAGCATCCGATTTAAATCTATTGTCTTATTCTTCGTCTTTCGAGCAGAACCTAAAGATATATTTAAGTATCAAAAATATATATTCTTTTATTATCCTAGAGGTATTTCTTCTATTATTATTAACTAACTTATGAGTAACTTTAAAATCCCAAAAAATGGGAATGACATGATGCCATTTAATTTTGGCCCTCGAGCAACCAACCCCAAGGTGAGTGGTTGGTATAGAGACGTCACGATGATTGTGGTGCCATATCTCACAGATGCTAATATTCTTAGATCCATAATTCCTGAGCAATTCAGCACACCTGAAGAGCCCGTTGTTTCTATTGCATATGCTTGTAATAAAGATATTGATTGGCTTGCAGGAAGAGCATATAACCTAATATCCGTAAGTGTTGAAACAGCTTTTAAAGGCACTGTTGACCAAGAAACAGCAGCTTATAATTTAGTATTCTGGGAGAACCTAACAGACCCTATTTTAACTGGTAGAGAGCTCCAGGGTATCCCTAAAATATATGCAGATATTGAAGACCATAAACTAGAATCAGGAATGGCCAGCTCCCATGTGTCTCATTACAATAATCCTATTTTAGATATTTCTATCTCTAACTTAACCAAACTGGATGATGATATTGTTAAAACAATTAGTGATAGTGAAAAGAATAAAAAAACCTTTGGTTATAGATATATTCCAAATGTTGATGTTACTAAAGAGCCGGTAGTTGCAGAACCTATACTTCATACTTCTCATAACTTTTTTAAGGAGATGCACTTGGGTCAGGGTCATGTTGACTGGCATTCATCAAGCTGGGAGCAAAACCCTACTCAAGCTCATATTATTAATAAACTTAAAGAGCTCCCTATTCTTGAATATAAAGATGCGGTATTCATAAAAGGCGCTACAAATCTCTTTATTCCAGAACAACCTTCAAAAGTTTTAAAATAAATGAATTCAGAACCAATAAAGAAAGTATGTTTTATTGGAGCTGGAACAATGGGTTGCTTTAATTCTTTGATGGCTTCTGTTGCTGGTTATGAATGTATAATTTATGACCCATCAAAAGAGTCTTTGGCCAGTAGAAAAGAAAATCAAAAAGCGATGGGTGAGTTTTTAAGTCATTCAAATTTTTTTAATGAAGTCGATCTAGATGCTTCTATTTCTAGAATAAAAGATGAAAGCAATTTAATAAATGCACTTGAAGGGGCTGATTTAATTAGCGAATCTATTCCTGAGAATTTTGATTTAAAAATTAAAGTCTTGAAAGAGATTGAGTCTCTTATTGGCAACAATGCCATCTTAACAACCAATACATCCAGCTTATCTGTAACAAAAATGAGCCAGCAACTTAATTCAAGCACGCACTTTGCAGCAATGCACTTTCATCTAGGATCACGATTAATTGACCTAGTAAGAGGTGTTAACACCTCAGAAACTACCATTAAATCTTTAGTAGCTTTTGTTGACAGCATTAATGGCCACCCTCTTGTGTTAAAAAAAGAAAGTCGGGGCTATGCCTTAAATGCAATGCTTGGCGGCCTTTTTAGCCAAAGCATGCTGAT
>Ga0209192_10000644_pt1 | contig 32242 bp, 23 predicted proteins | sample ArcticOcean_MG_C_11_FD_187433 | JGI IMG/M metagenome (GOLD analysis project Ga0209192, IMG submission 187433) | Marine microbial communities from western Arctic Ocean - ArcticOcean_MG_CB2_154 (SPAdes) (version 2) | ecosystem: Environmental > Aquatic > Marine > Oceanic | place: Arctic Ocean... | reverse complement strand
TATTGTTGGGAAGGTTTGTTACAAGACGCGAGTCAGGAGACCTGCCATTAATCGTGTGTTAAAAACTTTCGGGATAGAAGTTTCTGTACTAATCTTTTTATGTACATAAAATTTACCTGATTTATTGTAAATCAAATTTATTAAAAAATGAACAAACAGTTATTAATTGTGAGTGTTTTGGCATGTAGTTTTGTCAGCACAAGTCTTTTTGCGCAAAAAAATGTAGCGCAAAAGAAGAATGTAGAAACGTTAAATGAGGTAGTTGTAACCGCAACTAAATTCAACTTAAAAAAAGAAAACACAGGGAAAGTAATTCATGTAATTACGCAAAAACAATTACAACAAAATGCAGGTAAAACGGTTATTGAAATATTAAATACAATAGCTGGTATTGATGTGAAAGGTGTGAATGCAAATGCATCAGAGCCAAGGAGTATTAACATTAGAGGTGGAAGAAGTAGACAGGTTTTAGTGCTGATCGACGGAGTTCCGGTAACCGATCAAGCAGCCATAAATCAAGAATTTGATTTGCGTTTAATTGCAGTGCACCAAATAGAAAGTATTGAGATATTAAAAGGAGCTTCTTCAACTTTATATGGTTCGGGTGCTGCAACAGCTGTTATTAATATCATTTTAAAGAAAGCTTCCAAAGACCGTATTTCGGGTTCGTTTGAAACAAGTTTGGGGTCAAATAGTCCCGCAAATTCTTATGGAAACATGCTTGCTGATAGAAATCAGAATGCTACAATTAGTGGAGCTATTGGGGCCTTTACCTTTTTAGGTTCCTTTAGTTTAACAGGTGTCGACGGAATGTCAGCCGCAAAAAGTACAACAAATACTGAATTTGAAGCGGATGCTTTTTATAGTAAAAATGGCCTGTTAAAGTTGGGATATCAACTCAACGAAAGAGTATCGGTTGAAACTTTTTTAAATTATGATGTATTTGATTACGATTTCGATGGAGGCGCATTTTCTGACAGTGAAGTGAATACAGGAAACCAAGAACAATTGAGAGTTGGTGTGAGGCCAAGCTATACCTATACAAAAGGAAAATTGTATCTACTAGCTTCTTTAAATTCTGTAAAAAGAGGTTTAAATCAGTTCAATTCGTTTTCAAATACCTTAGATAACTATCAGTTTGAGGGAAGAAGTCTTTTTTTAGACCTGGTGAATAAATATGAATTTTCAAAACAATTTCAATTAATTACGGGTGTAAACTACCAGGAGCACAGCAACCAGAGTGTAACGCCATTTGGAACCATAGATAAAGAAAATGCTAATTTTAATACCATAGATCCGTATGCAAGTCTTGTGTATATATCTAAGTATGGATTAAGCGCAAACATTGGTGGTCGTTTAAATATACACAATGTGTATGGAAATCAGTTTGTATATGACGGAAACCTCGCGTACTCTGTTGTAAAGGACGACAATGCTGCTGTAAAATTACTAACCTCTTATAGTACTGCGTTTATTGCACCAAGTTTATACCAGTTGTATGATGGCTATTCTGGAAACATCGATTTGAAGCCAGAAACAAACGAAACTTTTGAAGTTGGTATAGACGCTAGCTACAAAGACTGGTTGTCTGCAGCTGTAGTTTATTTCAATAGAAAAGAGGTAAATGCCATTATTTATGACAATACAACATATTCATACGGTAATAGCTCATCGGATGCCAATGGTATCGAAGTGCAAACGAAAGTGGTATCAAGCTCTTTTTTAACGGTGCATGCTTCATACACATACATAAATAGGGATGTTTTAGAAGATTTTAATGATTATATACCTGCAAATAAATTGGTAACAGGAATTGACGTAATTCCCTTTGAGAATGCTTTTTTTAACTTTACCCATAGAAACGTAGGGGAGAGAACAATATTTGATAGGTATGGTTCTTTTGGCACTGTTGGAGAGGATGTGGTTTTAGAGCAGTATCAAGTATTAGACTTTATGGCAAACTATACCGTTTTAGAAGGAACAGTTACTCTTTTTGCAGCTGCTACAAACCTTCTAAATGAAGATTATGATGATGTTTTTGGATATGAAACAAGAGGTAGAAATTATAAAATAGGGCTGCGATTACAATTCTAGTTGCTTCCAGATGTTGCATCTTTCTATACTAAAAAAAGCCTTCTTTTCAAAAGAAGGCTTTTTTTATTATAGAATATCGTCGACTTCTTTTTTTATAAAGGCAACTGCTGTTGCTGTTGGTGGAGGCGTTTTGGCGTAATCTATTAAAATGTTTTCACGCAAATCATTTGCAGATATAGCGTTTTCCGCTTCTTGTCTTAATTTATTAGTAATCGCATTTTTTGAGGCCATAATAGCAGTCCAAGTAGCTTCAGATACATAAATTTGCTGCACGAAGTTGTGCTCAAATTCTTGCGTTATATTAGCTATTAATAACTGCAAGTAATCTTTTGTATTTGCAGAAATTGGTGGAATACGTACTAACATTTTCACGGGGTTTATACGTTCGCAAAACAATAATAAGCGCTCACAAGCTTGTAGTTTTATGGGAAGAGCTTCCTTTTTCTGTGCAGCGCGGACTTCCATTCTTTTTTCTGTTAGGCTATGTTTTTTAAAGCCCGAAAACATGAAATATGCTACCAGTCCCGTTACTATTGAGGGCAAAAGATACCCAATACTTTCTAAAATTTTATCTTCCATAATTTACATACATGTATTGAAAGACGAAGATAGGATTCTTGCTATTATTTTCCATAAAAAAGAAGAAGTTATTGCTTTTTTAGAGAAAAATAATTGCGCATAAGTTGTGAATAAAAAAGCTCCGGCTTCCTGTGAAAAAACAAATACTTTGGTTAAATTGTGCCTTTATATACTTCAAAATAAAACGGATTGAACAGTTACTTAGATTCTTTAAATGATGCCCAAAAGCAAGCAGTTTTGCAGAAAGATGGGCCGATGATTATTATTGCTGGTGCAGGTTCTGGTAAAACACGTGTATTAACGTATCGCATAGCACATTTGATGAAGGAAGGTGTAGATTCTTTCAATATTTTATCGCTCACATTTACAAACAAAGCGGCAAAAGAGATGAAAAAAAGAATTGCTACGGTCGTTGGTGATGGGGAAGCAAAAAACTTATGGATGGGAACCTTTCACTCGGTTTTTGCCCGTATTTTAAGGTCAGAAGCAGATAAATTAGGTTTCCCAACCAATTTCACAATATACGACACGCAAGATTCTGTGCGATTGATAAGTACCATTATAAAAGAGATGGGCTTGGATAAGGAGCGCTACAAGCCGAAACAAATTCTAGGGAGAATTTCTTCTTTTAAAAATAGTTTGGTTACGGTGCGAGCTTATTTTAATAGTGCGGATATGCAGGAGGCAGACATGCACGCAAGTAGACCTAAAGTAGGGGAAATTTATAAGGAGTATGTAGCACGGTGTTTTAAAGCAGGTGCTATGGATTTTGATGATTTGTTGCTAAGAACAAATGAATTACTGGCACGCTTTCCTGAAACCTTGGCAAAGTATCAAAATCGTTTTAGATATATTATGGTAGATGAGTATCAAGATACCAACCACTCGCAGTATATTATTGTCCGAGCTTTAGCAGATAAATTTGGAAATATTTGCGTAGTAGGAGATGATTCTCAAAGTATTTATAGCTTTAGAGGGGCAAATATTCAGAATATATTAAACTTTCAGAAGGATTATCCAGATGTAAAAACGTTTAAGCTGGAGCAAAACTATAGATCTACAAGCAATATTGTAAATGCGGCAAACTCCATCATTGCGAAGAATAAAACCAAGTTAGACAAAGAAGTTTGGACTTCTAACGATGCTGGAGAAGCTATTAATGTAATGCGAACGATTTCTGACGGGGAGGAAGGAAGGTTTGTAGCCCAATCGATCTGGGAAAATCAAATGAACCATCAATTAAGTTCGGATAGTTTTTGTGTCTTATACAGAACAAATTCGCAATCTAGAGCTATTGAAGATGCGTTGCGTAAAAAAGGAATTGATTATAAGATTTATGGAGGTATCTCTTTTTATCAGCGGAAAGAAATCAAGGATATATTATCTTACTTGCGGATATTGATCAACCCAAATGACGAGGAAGCACTGAAAAGAATTATCAATTATCCGGCAAGAGGTATTGGTGCAACTACGATAGATAAATTAACTATTGCAGCAAATCATTATAAGAAATCAATTTTTGATGTTTTAAAATACATCGATAAGATTGATCTTAAGATAAATGCTGGAACTAAAAATAAGCTTCAGAATTTCATGAATATGATGCTGCGTTTGCAGATAGAGTCGCAGACGAAAAATGCCTTTGAAATTGCAGAAATCGTTGTAAAAGAGGCAAAGTTTATTAAAGATTTAGAAAAAGATGGTACTCCAGAAGCTGTGAGTAAAGTTGAGAATATACAAGAATTATTAAATGGAATCAAAGATTTTATTACAGATAAAATAGAACAGGGAGAAGACGCTTCCTTAACTTCATTTTTAGAGGATGTGGCTTTGGCAACTGATTTTGACTCTGAAAAAAATGATGATGAGCCAACGGTTTCGTTAATGACCATTCACCAATCTAAGGGTTTGGAGTATTTGTATGTGTATGTGGTTGGATTGGAAGAAAACTTATTTCCTTCTGCAATGAGCATGAGTACAAGAAGCGAGCTGGAGGAAGAGCGCAGATTGTTTTATGTAGCTTTGACACGCGCAGAGAAGGCAGCCTATTTAACCTACGCACAAACGCGCTATCGATGGGGAAAGTTGGTAGATGCAGAACCGAGCAGATTCTTAGAAGAAATAGACGATCAATACCTACATTATCTCACTCCAAAGGCCCCAGAGCCTGCTGTAAACCGTTTTGTAGATAAAAGTATATTTGAGGATGCTCCGAAAGGAATTCGTTTTCAGAAACCCATTCAGCGGAAAAAAATAGAACGAAATTTGGCTAAAAAGAAAGAGGATACTCTTCCTTTAAATTTAAAAAAGGTATCTCAATTGACGCCAAAAATAAATCTTTTTGATGGTGACATTATTATCGGAAACATTGTAGAACACAATCGTTTTGGTACGGGAACCGTGCTTGGTTTAGAGGGAAAAGGACCCGATAAAAAAGCAGAAATTCAATTTGCAACTGCAGGAAAAAAGAAATTACTCTTGCAATTCGCTAAATTAAAAGTGATTGGCTAAAAAAACTAAAAATAAATTGTTATTTTGCAATCCGAAATAACTTCAGTAGCAAAGTATTTAATTCTTGCGGAGCAAGAAGACTTCAAAAATAAATAAATGACATTCGATTTAGAATATAATTCAGACAGACCATTGATGATCATACCGGAATACGGTAGGCACATACAAAAATTAGTAGACCATTGTTTGGCTTTAGAAACAAAAGAAGAGCAAGATAAAATGGCCAAAGCAATCGTAGATGTTATGGGAAATTTACAGCCACATTTGCGGGATGTGCCTGATTTTAAGCACAAACTTTGGGATCAGTTATTTATCATGGCAGACTTTAAATTGGATGTTGCATCTCCATATCCACAGCCATCAAAAGAGGAGTTACAAGAAAAGCCAGAGGGCTTGCCTTATCCAAAATCAGCATCAAGATATCGATATTATGGTAATAATATTCAAACAATGATTGATATTGCTTTAAGTTGGGAGGATGGAGACAAGAAAGATGCGTTGGTTTTTACCATTGCAAACCACATGAAGAAGTGTTATTTAAACTGGAATAAGGATACCGTTGACGATGCGGTTATTTTTAAGCATTTATTTGATTTATCAGATGCAAAAATTGACTTAAGAGAAACGAAGGAAGCACTTTCTGAAAGTAGCAGTTTGCTAAGAAAAAGAAACTCCCAAGGGCAGAATAGTTCCAAAGCAGCGCACAAGAAGCCGCAGCACAATAATCAACATAAAAATAGAAAAAGATAAGATTCTATGGCATCATTTAAAATTGAAGGCGGTCATAAATTAAAAGGAACAATTACTCCACAAGGAGCTAAGAATGAGGTTTTACAAATTCTTTGTGCTGTATTACTAACTTCAGAAAAAGTAGTTGTAAAAAATGTTCCAGATATAATTGACGTAAATAAACTTATTTTTATTCTTGGAGAGCTAGGTGTTAAGGTTGAACAGCTTAGCAAAAATTCGTATTCTTTTCAAGCAGATGCGGTTAATTTAAGTTATTTAGAGTCTGCAGAATTTAAAAGAGATGGAAGCTCTTTAAGAGGATCCATTATGATTGTAGGGCCCTTATTAGCACGTTTTGGAAAAGGATATATTCCACGTCCAGGAGGAGATAAAATAGGAAGAAGACGCTTAGATACCCATTTTGAAGGTTTTATAAGATTGGGTGCTACGTTTAGATATAATAAAGAAGAATCTTTTTACGGAGTAGAAGCATCAGAATTGCACGGTGTAGAAATGCTATTGGACGAGGCCTCTGTAACAGGAACTGCCAATATTTTAATGGCAGCTGTATTAGCAACGGGCACTACAAAAATTTACAATGCGGCTTGCGAGCCTTATATTCAGCAACTATCAAAAATGCTGAATACCATGGGGGCAAAAATATCAGGAGTTGGTTCTAATTTATTAGTAATTGAAGGAGTAACTTCTTTAGCTGGTTGCGAACATACAGTGTTGCCAGATATGATTGAAATCGGTTCTTGGATTGGGGTTGCTGTGATGACACGTTCTGAGTTGACAATTAAAAATGTGAGCTGGAAAAATTTAGGACAAATTCCAAATGTGTTTCGAAAATTAGGAATCAAGTTAGAAAAGATAGGAGATGATATCTATATTCCTGCGCAAGAATCTTACGAAATTCAAAATTATATAGATGGGTCGGTACTAACGGTTGCAGATGCTCCTTGGCCAGGGTTTACTCCAGATCTATTGAGTATTGTTCTGGTAATTGCTACACAAGCAAAGGGAACAGTTCTAATTCATCAAAAAATGTTTGAAAGCAGGTTATTTTTTGTGGATAAGTTGATAGATATGGGAGCAAAAGTTATTTTATGCGATCCGCATAGAGCCACAGTAATTGGTCTTGACTTTGAGAGTTCATTAAAAGCGACAAAGATGACCTCTCCTGATATTAGAGCAGGAATTTCATTATTAATTGCGGCATTATCTGCAAAAGGAACATCCATTATAAATAATATTGAACAAATAGATAGAGGCTACGAAAATATCGAAGCAAGATTAAAATCTATTGGAGCTAAAATAGAAAGAATAGAAGACTAATCTAGTATCTATTTAGAAAACAAAAATAGTGTCAGTTTGACACTATTTTTTTGTTGGCAACATTTTTGTCTATTTAAAGTAGACAATTTAACGATGATCAAGTAATGAGTAAGAAAGACAACATAAAAGAAGAAGCGATAGTAAACGAACAAGAAATAATTCAAGCTGAAGAAAATCAGGATATTGAAGCGGAAGTGGTGCAAGAAGAACCCACCTCTGAAGAATTAATTCAAGCTGAAAAAGATAAGTTTTTACGACTGTTTGCAGAATTTGAGAATTATAAAAAAAGAACAACAAAAGAGAGAATAGAGTTGTTTAAAACTGCAGGACAAGAACTAATGACATCTTTACTGCCAATAGTGGATGATTTTGAACGTGCGCTTACACATACAGAAGAAGACAAGGAAAATAAAGTAGCAGCAGAATTAAGGGAAGGTGTTTTATTGATTTATCAAAAATTTTATAAGACTTTAGAGACAAAAGGATTATCAAAAGTGAAAACAAAAGCTGGAGACATTTTTGACGCTGAAATTCATGAGGCAATTACTCAAATACCTGCACCTTCAGAAGATTTAAAAGGAAAAATCATCGATTGCGTGGAACAGGGTTACAAATTAGGAGAGAAAGTAGTACGATACCCTAAAGTAGTGATTGGTCAATAAGAAAAAAATTATAAATTACAAATTAAGAATTGGTGATTTTTTAAATCTTTCAATTTTTGATTCTCAATTGTAAAAAATGGCAAAACAAGATTTTTACGAAACATTAGATATTTCAAAATCTGCGTCTCAAGCAGAAATTAAGAAAGGGTACAGAAAAATGGCGATTAAATACCATCCTGACAAAAACCCAGATGATAAAACTGCTGAGGAAAATTTTAAAAAAGCTGCAGAAGCCTACGAAATTTTAAGTGACGACAATAAAAAAGCGAGATATGATCAATATGGTCATGCAGGTTTAGACGGCCCTCAAGGCGGCGGCAGAGGTGGCTTCGGTGGCGGCGGTATGGATATGGATGATATCTTTAGTCAGTTTGGTGATATTTTTGGCGGCGGCGGTGGCGGCGGTTTTGGAGGTGGCCAACGTCAAGCGCGTGTTAAAGGAAGTAATATGCGTATTCGTGTAAAGCTTACTTTAGAAGAAATAGCTAAGGGCGCGGAGAAAAAGGTGAAAGTGAGACGTAAAATGCAAGCCGAAGGTGTTTCTTATAAAACATGTACTACCTGTAATGGTTCTGGTCAGCAAATGCGTATTACCAATACAATTTTAGGTAGAATGCAAACAGCGGTTACTTGTGGAACATGTTCTGGTGCTGGTGAGATCATAAGTAATAAGCCTAATGATGCAGATGCTCAAGGTTTACTCATTAAAGAAGAAACTGTATCTATTAGTATTCCTGCAGGAGTTACTGAGGGTGTGCAATTGAAAGTAGGAGGAAAAGGGAACGAAGCTCCGGGTAAGAATTCAATCGCTGGAGATCTTCTTGTGCTAATTGAAGAAATTCCGCATGAAACTTTAAAAAGAGAAGGTACAAATATTCATTACGACTTATATATCAATTTCTCTGAAGCTGTTCTTGGAACAAGTAAAGAAGTAGATACAGTCTCTGGAAAAGTAAAAATTAAAATTGATGGGGGATCACAATCTGGTAAAATATTAAGATTGAAAGGAAAAGGTTTGCCCAGCATCGAAAGATATGGAACGGGAGATTTTTTAATTCATATTAATGTTTGGACGCCCCAAGAGCTTGATAAAAAGCAAAAACAATTTTTCGAGGAGATGTCCGATCATCAAAATTTCAGGCCTGCTCCAAATAATTCTGATAAGTCTTTTTTTGAAAAAGTAAAGGATATGTTTTCATAAGGGAAGATTTTAAAAAAATAAGTACTTTTAAATGCATATTTTACAAAATAAGTTTTTATTTAGAATATAATAAGTATATATTTGTACTGTTGCTGATTTATCAGTAACACTTTTTCTTTTTCATAGCAATTTTCCCACTCAATTTATTGAGTGGGTTTTTTATGAAATTGAAACACTTTTTTAAAGACAATATTAAAAAAAGCAGGCTTATCTTATCGTCATGCTTTTAAGCATGTAGGAAAGTCCGGACACCAAAGAGTATCATAGCGGATAACGTCCGTCCAGCGTAAGTTGAGGACCAGTGCAACAGAAAGCAAGTACAGTTCGGCTGTAGTGAAACCAGGTAAACTCTATGAGGTGCAATGCCATGTAAATTAGAGTTTGAGAGCTACTCGCTCGATTCTAAAGGGTAGGCAGATAGATTCTAAGAGTAATTTTAGAACGAGATAAATGATAAGAACCTTTTTTAAAGGGACAGGATTCGGCTTATTAGCCTGCTTTTTTTAATATTATTGTAAATTTTACAGTCTTTAATTAGAGAATATGTAATTTTTATACTAATAAATTTTCTTTATTCATTAATGATAGCTATCTATTATTTATTGTTTAAAATTCAAGGAAAAAATGTAGTTTTGTCTTACTGATAATCATAAATTTAATTAGAATATGGCCTTTGATATTGAGATGATCAAAAAAGTGTACGCAAACGTTGTAGAACGCGTAGATGCAGCACGTGAAATAACGGGAAAACCTTTGACTTTAGCAGAAAAGATATTGTACAGCCACCTTTGGGATGGCAATCCTACAAAAGCCTTTGTAAGAGGTTCGGACTATGTTAATTTTGCTCCAGATAGAATTGCACTGCAGGATGCCACTGCACAAATGGCTTTATTGCAATTTATGCAAGCTGGAAAAACAAAAGTTGCAGTTCCTACGACAACGCACTGTGATCACTTAATTCAAGCTAAAAATGGTGCAAGTTCAGATTTACAATCTGCATTAAATACAAGTAACGAAGTTTTTAATTTTTTAGAATCAGTATCTAATAAATATGGTTTAGGATTTTGGAAGCCAGGAGCAGGGATTATTCATCAAGTAGTATTAGAGAATTATGCATTTCCCGGTGGAATGATGATTGGAACAGATTCACATACTGTGAATGCTGGGGGGTTAGGAATGGTAGCTATTGGTGTTGGTGGAGCAGATGCTGTCGATGTTATGGCAGGAATGGCTTGGGAATTAAAATTCCCCAAATTAATTGGTGTAAAGTTAACAGGAAAGTTATCTGGTTGGACAGCACCTAAAGATGTAATTTTAAAAGTAGCAGGTATTGTTTCCGCAAAAGGAGGAACAGGAGCGATTGTAGAATATTTCGGAGAAGGAGCCATTGGCATGTCTTGTACTGGTAAAGGTACTATTTGTAATATGGGTGCGGAGATAGGAGCGACAACCTCTACATTTGGATATGACGAATCTATGGAACGCTATTTGCGTGCAACCGATAGAAGTGATGTTGCAGATGCTGCGAATGAGGTAAAAGATTATTTAACTGGAGATGCAGAAGTATATGCAAATCCCGCCGCTTATTTTGATGAAGTTATCGAAATTGATTTATCAAAATTAGGTCCATTATTAAATGGACCCTTCACACCAGATTTATCTACAAAAGTAGGAACTGATATGGGAGAAGCCGCAACAAAAAACGATTGGCCATTGCAAGTGGAATGGGGATTGATCGGTTCTTGTACAAACTCTTCCTATGAAGATTTATCGAGAGCGGCCTCTATTGCACAACAAGCAATTGATAAAGGTTTAAAAACAAAAGCACATTTAGGAATCAATCCAGGTTCTGAAAAAGTAAGATATACTGCGGATAGAGATGGAATTTTAGCAGTTTTTGAAAAATTAGATGCAAAGATTTTTACCAATGCTTGTGGTCCATGTATCGGACAATGGGCAAGGTATGATGATCCTAAAAATGCACCTAAAAATAGTATTATCCACTCGTTTAACAGAAATTTTGCAAAACGTGCAGATGGAAATCCAAATACACACGCATTTGTTGCTTCTCCAGAAATGGTTGCGGCAGTAACTATTGCTGGTCGTTTAGACTTTAATCCAATGATAGATTCATTGATTAATGATAATGGAGAAGAAGTAATGCTAGATGAACCATCAGGGTGGGAATTACCACCCAAAGGTTTCGAGGTAAAAGACGATGGATATTTAGCGCCAGATGCAGATGGAAGTCATGTAAATGTTGTGGTGAATACCGATTCTGAAAGATTAGAATTATTAACACCATTTACTCCTTTAGGAAACGATTTAAGTGGCGTGAAGTTATTGATCAAAGCACATGGAAAATGTACAACGGATCATATTTCTATGGCAGGACCATGGTTGCGTTTTCGTGGGCATTTAGATAATATTTCTAACAATTGTTTGATTGGAGCGGTCAACGCTTTTGGAATGAAAACAAATTTTGTTAAAAATCAGATTACAGGAGACTTTGGAGGCGTGCCAGATACGGCAAGAGTTTACAAAGCTGCAGGAATAAAAACAATTGTAATCGGAGATCATAATTATGGTGAAGGTTCTTCTAGAGAACACGCTGCAATGGAGCCAAGACACTTAGGAGTTGCCGCAGTATTAGTGAAATCTTTTGCACGTATTCATGAAACAAACTTGAAAAAACAAGGAATGTTGGGCTTGACGTTTAACAAGGAGGCAGATTACGACTTAATTCAAGAAGATGACACGTTCAACTTTATCGATTTAGCGAGTTTTACGCCAGGTAAACCGTTGATATTAGAGGTTGTGCATGCAGATGGCTCTAAAGATAATATAGTTGCTAATCACACGTATAATGCAGGACAAATTGAATGGTATAACGAAGGATCTGCTTTAAATTTAATAAAGAAAGAAAACGCTTAATAAATAGTGGTTTCGCAAAAAAACTCTCGAGTAAATTCGAGAGTTTTTTTGTTTTACACAGAATAAATATGAATGTATTTAGTCAGTTTTTAAGTCAGATTTCGGTAACATCGCTTCCAGTTATAGATGCTGTTATTTCTTTGGACTCTTATATTCCAATAGATATTTCGGAAAGTAATAGTGTTGTGTTCGATTTCAATGTTGCAGATTCGGGCGCTTGGGAAAAATACATCGATTTTTATCTAAGAGCACAAAAAGATAAAGTTGCATACGGAGGGTATCTTGAAAAAAGAAGTTTATATGATCGCAGTGCTTACTTTAAAAATGTAACAGCACACAACAAAAGAAATATTCATTTAGGAATCGACCTTTGGTGCGCTGCAGGTACAAAAGTATTGGCGGTGCTTGCAGGAGAAGTCCACAGTTATAAAAATAATAAAAACTACGGTGATTATGGTCCCACGATTATTTTAAAACATACCATTAGAGAAGAAACCTTCTTTTCATTATACGGTCATTTGTCAGAAGCATCAATTGCTACAATTAAAATTGGTGACCTATTTGCACAAGGAAGTACGCTAGGTTATTTAGGGAAAGCAGCAATAAATGGAGATTATGCTCCTCATTTGCACTTTCAATTAATTAGAGACCTTGCAGAAAATTTCGGAGACTATCCCGGAGTTGCAGCTGCCTGCGATTTTGAATTTTTTAAGCAGAACTGTCCTGATCCAAATCTATTATTAAAAATACGTTAATAAATTGTTGTTTTATATATGAAATGTACAATAACGTAAGGCTGTTGAAATACATTTATTTTAATACTTGACAGATACTTTTTACAATTATTTTACAACCTTGTATCAACTCATCGTCAGAGATGGTCAATGGAGGTGAAATTCGCATGGCTCTTCCTTCAAACAGTAAAAAGAAAAGAATTAACCCATTTTCTAAACAGGCGTGAATAATTTTAGCTGCTAGTTCTGGGGTTTCAACGAGCGCGGCTAACATGAGACCTTTTCCTCTAATTTCTTCTATAGCTTTATGCTGTAAATGTTTTCTTATAATTTGTTCTTTTCGCAAGCTTTCGGCAAGTAAGTTTTGATCCAGAATTTCCGTTACGGTTGCATATCCGGCGGCCGCAATAACTGGGTGTCCTGCAAAAGTAGAAATATGTCCCAATTTAGGATTGTCTTTTAACAATGCCATCATTTCAAAGGAGGAAATAAAAGCGCCAATCGGCATTCCACCGCCCAAACCTTTCCCTGTAATTATAATATCCGGAATTACATTGTAATTTTCAAATCCCCAGAAAGTACCCGTTCTTCCAATTCCAGTTTGAATTTCATCTAGAATTAAAAGCGCGCCAGTTTCATCGCATTTCTGTTTTACCTTTTGTAAAAAATTGTCTCTAGGTTCGATAAATCCCGCGCCTCCCTGTATCGTTTCTAAAATTACAGCGGCTGTTTTTTTCGTGATTTTGTTCAAGCAAAAGTCACAATTAAAAGCGATAAATATAGTGCCCGGAATTAGTGGTCTAAACGCTTGGTTTTGTTGTTCTACTCCAGAAACACTCATAGCACCCATGGTATTTCCATGATATGAGTTTTTTGCAGCAATAATTTCTGATCTATTTGTAACTCTCTTAGCGAGTTTTAGAGCACCCTCTGTGGCTTCTGTTCCTGAATTTGTAATGTATACAGAGTTTAAATTTTCAGGAGAATTTTTGGCTAATAATTTGCAAAGTTCTACTTGTGGTTTTTGAATAAACTCACCATACACCATAACATGGGCATAGCGGTCTAATTGCTTTTTAATAGCTTCCGAAACTTTTGGATGATTATGTCCCAAACTATTCGCAGAAACACCCGCAACAAAATCTAAGTATGCTTTCCCAGACGTGTCATGTATATAGCTTCCCTTAGCATGAGAAATTTCTATAGCTAATGGATGTGGAGAAGTTTGTGCTTGGTATTTAAAGAAATCATCTTTCATCGCAAACTTATAGTTTCTTTGTTGTTTTTTTAGTATCGATTCTAAGCAAAGATGTCCTGCTTTTTTTTTCTTTATTTTCAGAAGGATCTTTTCCTTTATTCTTCGTGAAAATGTCATTTTTCGTCATGGGTTGTTCTTTAGCTCTCCAAACAAACCCGTTTAATTTTGTTTCACTTTCGGGAAATTGGGAAGGTGGATGTGTTTTTCCGTCAGAGGATTTCAAGTACTTCATGGAAATAATTTGTCCTTTTTCCAATGTAAATTCTATATTACTAGAAATTTCTTTGGTAATGGTTTCTATATCACCTGTTTCTTCACTTCTGTTATAATAAATAGATTCTGCATTTCCTTTGACTAGGAGTAGATCGAGTTTATTTGCTATAAATTTACCAAACATGTTCCTTCCTTTTATTTGGTTATATTCATTTGTAGCTAGTGAGTCTTTAGAAACGATAAAAGCATTATTAAGTACTTTTAAAGAGTCTAATTGTTCAGTGTTAATGTCTGAAATTAAGTGAATGGTATCTCCAGTGATTTGGTTGCCATCTGACCATAAAATAGGATTTCTAAACATTTTTGTAACACCACTTTGTTGATTCGTATGCAAAGAGTCACATTTTCCCTGCAAGTCAGATTTATAAATTTTTACATTATGATAAGACCGTACAATTCGTTTTTCGGGAATACCTGTAACTACTAGCGTATCTCCGTGAATAAAGGTAGAATCTTTTTCTACAATAGAAATAGCAACCGCTCTTTTAATAATGAAAAGCGAATCTTTTTCTTCAAATATTTCGGCATAGTTTCCCCGCGTAACAAAATTCTTTACGGTGTCAATTACCTGAATATTATTGGTAGCGGAAGCAAAGCCTCTTTTTTTGTCATAATACAAACTATCCCCTTCAACGGTTCTTTCTTTTAAATATAATTTTGCTTCTTTTACAAAATAGGAAATATCAGTTTTTGTGTTATAGAATCCGCGTTCACAATAGATTCTATTTTCATTTTGTGTATTGGTAATCGTGGAAGGTCCGTATAGATAGGCTAAACCAGAATTGGTGTAATAGTCCAAATGACTGGATTCCAAATGGTGTTCGGGGTTTACAATAGTAACACGCGTGGTCGCTTTGAACTTTTTTGTTTCAAGATAATAATTTCCGTTTTTACTTTTTAATGTATTTGTTTTATCCTTAATCGTTGCAAAACTTTGATAGTATAATTTTTGATTCAGTCGGTCGAATTGCAAAGTATCTGAAGTCAGCGTCATTTCAGGATCTTTTAAAACTACATTTCCCCAAGATAATACTTGCTGTGAATTGGCGTCATAATCTAAGTAATCACTTGTTTGTGTTATGGTATCACCTTGTTTTATAACTACATTTTGTAGCGCTTTAAAAAAATTTTTCTTTTGATAAAAAAGTGCTTGTTTACAAGTTAATACTGCTCCATCATGGATCATTTTTACATTTCCGATCAACACTGTTGCTCCAGGAAAGCTCTCTTCGTCCACATATTGCTGTTCGGCAACGTAGGTGATTTTTTTAGATTGCGAAAAACTTACAAGATAAATAGAAAGAAAAGTAGCAGTTATTATTTTTTTCAAAAGAACCTATTTTTAACAAAAATACAGAAAGATTATTTCTTCTTAGGAAAGAAAAGAGAAAATTAACAGGTGGGCCAAAGTTTTGAAATTAAAAAAGCATCTTTTAGAATTAAAAAAGATGCTTTTTATTATTAAAAAGGTTTTTCAACTATCTTACAATCGTTTGTTTTCTGTCTGGGCCAACAGAAACAATTGAAATAGGAACACCGGTTTCTTTTTCAATAAAAGCCACATAATCCATAAGGTTTTTTGGCAGTTGTTCTGCAGATGTCATTTTTGTTAAATCTTCATCCCAACCTTTAAATTTCGTATAGTTTACAGAAACATTTTCCGGTTCTATGTTATAAGGTAAATGTGTAATTTTTTCTCCTTTGTAATTGTAAGAAGTACATATTTTTAAGGTATCAAATCCTGAAAGCACGTCACCTTTCATCATCATTAATTGGGTAACTCCGTTGACATCTACGGCATATTTTAATGCGACTAAGTCTAGCCAACCGCATCTTCTTGCTCTTCCTGTAGTAGCTCCAAATTCATGACCAATTCTAGCCATATCTTCACCATCTTTGTCAAATAACTCTGTAGGAAAAGGGCCGGATCCTACACGTGTTGTATAGGCTTTAAAAATTCCAAAAACTTCACCAATTCTGTTAGGGGCTACCCCTAAACCAGTACAAGCTCCTGCTGCCGTAGTATTTGAAGAAGTAACAAAGGGATAGGTTCCAAAATCAATATCCAATAAAGATCCTTGTGCACCTTCTGCTAATATGGTCTTTTTATTTTTAATAGCTTGGTTGAGAAACTCTTCACTATCAATAAATTGTAAGGTTCTTAGTTTATCGATTCCCCTATCAAATTCTGCTTCTAATTCGTCTAGGTCATATTCAATTTCAATATTGAAATAGTCCAACATCCCTAAATGTTTTGCTGTTAGAGCGTGGTATTTTTCTTTCCAGTTTTCTAGTTCTAAATCTCCAACACGCATTCCATTTCTTCCAGTTTTGTCCATATAAGTAGGACCAATTCCTTTCAAGGTAGAACCAATTTTCGCTTTTCCTTTAGAGGTTTCTGATGCAGCATCTAATAATCTATGAGTTGGTAAAATTAAATGTGCTTTTCTAGAAATTAATAATTTAGAAGTGTAATCAACTTCATATTTGTCTAAATTTTCTAATTCTTTTTTAAAGATAACAGGGTCTATCACCACACCGTTTCCAACAACATTTAACGCTGTTTTATGAAAAATCCCTGAAGGGATTGTATGTAAAACATGCTTGTGCCCGTCAAAAATTAAGGTGTGTCCCGCGTTTGGACCGCCCTGAAAGCGTGCAATAATATCATAGTTACCAGTTAATACGTCTACAATTTTTCCTTTTCCTTCGTCTCCCCATTGCAATCCGAGTAATAAATCTACAGCCATTAGTTGTTTAATTTGTTTCCCAAAATTTGGGAGTGTTGTTTGTGTTGTTTGTTAATTATGATTCTTTCTTTTTTGTTCCGTAAAAATAGAGTGAGTGATTTTGAATATCGATGTCAAAAACTTCTTCAATTGTTTTCTTTATTACTTGAATTCTGGGATCACAGAATTCTTTTACTTCTCCTGAATCTGTGAAAATTACGTGATCATGGTTTTTGTCAAAGTAACTTTTCTCATATCGGGCCATAGACTGACCATCAAATTGATGCTTTCGAACTAAGCCACAATGCAACAAAATTTCAATTGTATTGTAAAGCGTTGCTCTACTAACTCTATAGTTTTTGTTTTTCATATTGATGTAGAGAGACTCTATATCAAAATGTTCATCAGCATCATAAATCTCCTGAAGAATTGCATAGCGCTCAGGTGTTTTTCTATGCTTATTCTCCTCGAGATAGGATGTAAATACTTTTTTTACTATTTCTTGATTTTCAAGAGAATTACTCATTTTCTTAAAATTTTATGAAAAACAAATTTAATGTTATTTCTGATTAAATTCCTTTTTTTCTAAGATGTTATTTATAAACTATTAACACGGTCTACTTTTTTAACACCATCAACTTTTCGAATATTTTTCATCAACTTATCCAACTGACCGCTGTTCTTTACGCTAAGACTTATTTTGCCGTCAAAAACACCTTCATTTGCAGCAATATTGATACTGTTAATAAATACTCCAATATTACCAGAAATAATTTTTGTAAGACTGTTGATAATACCACTATTGTCAGCACCGCTAATATGTAAAATTACTTTAAAGTCTTGTTTTGTGGAATCAATCCATTTTGCCTGCATAATTCGATACGCATAGTTAGACTGCAGTAAAATCGCATTCGGGCAGTTTTTTTTATGAATTTTAATTCCCTCGTTGATCGTTAAAAAACCAAAAACTTTGTCTCCTGGTATTGGATTGCAACATTGGGACAGTTTGTAGTCTAATTTTTCTTCCTCCTTTCCAAAAACCAAAGCATCATAGGTGCTGGTTATTTCATTAGAATCAATGCTATCTTGCTTATGGGAGGGTGCGCGTCTTAATTTGGTTTTAAAGAAGTTAAGAATGGTGCTATTTCGCTGTGCTACAAAAGCTTTTAATTTTGTATTGTCTATAGCGCCATTCCCAACTCTAAAAAACAGATCAAAACTTGTTCTTATTTTAAAAAAGCTTACCAGTTCATTTATTGTTTTTTCATTAAAAGGAATTTTTAAATGGCGCAATTTTCGTGATAAAATAGCTTTCCCTTCCTCAGAAATTAGTTTTTCTTCATCTTTTAAAGCAATTCTTATTTTAGTCTTCGCCCTGGCGGTTATTACAAAGTCCAACCATCTTGCATTGGGTTTGTTATTTGCGGTGGTAATTACTTCTATTTGATCCCCACTTTTTAAAACATGACTCAAGGGTACTAACTTTCCGTTTACTTTTGCTCCTCTACACTTTAACCCTACATCTGTGTGAATGGTAAATGCAAAATCTAGTGCGGATGCATCTTTTGGCAATGACTTTAATTCTCCCTTGGGCGTAAAAACATAAATTTCTTTAGAATATAAATTCAATTTAAACTCTTCAACAAAATCAACAGCATTCAGGCTCTGATTCTCTAAAGATTCTTTTAATCTGTTTAACCAAGATTCTAAACCGCTCTCATTTGCACTCCCTTGTTTGTATTTAAAATGTGCTGCGTATCCTTTTTCTGCAATTTCATTCATCCTAGCAGAGCGAATCTGGACTTCTACCCACTGGGCATCAGGTCCTACTACTGTGATATGCAGCGCTTCATAGCCCGTTGTTTTCGGCTGAGAGATCCAATCTCTCAATCGAGTAGGGTTTGGCTTAAAATAATCCGTTACAATCGTGTAAATCTTCCAAGCATCAAACTTGTCGTCATCGGAAGTCGGTGTATAAATGATTCGGATAGCATACTTATCGTATACCTCCTCAAAAGTAACGTTCTGTTTTCGCATTTTTCTGCGAATTGAATAGATGGATTTAAAACGGCCCTTTACCTCGTAGTTGAAGTTTTCTTTATCAAGCCCTTCTTTTAATGTTTCTGCAAAAGTCTCTAGGTATTTTTGTTGTTCTTGTTTGCTTTCTTTTATTTTGGTAACGATGTCTTTAAACACCTCTGGTTCCGTATATTTTAAACCTAAATCTTCTAATTCTGTTTTAATGTTATACAATCCCAAGCGATGTGCTAAAGGTGCATAAATATATAAAGTTTCTGAAGCAATCTTTACTTGTTTATGAGCTGGCATTGCATCCATCGTTTGCATATTGTGAAGTCTATCCGCAATTTTAATTAAAATAACGCGCACATCGTCATTTAAGGTCAAGAGCATTTTTCTGAAGTTTTCTGCTTGTATAGAAGCATCCTGCTCTTTGTTTAAACGAGAAATTTTTGTGAGTCCACTTACAATACGCGCAATTGTTTCTCCAAACAACTGTTCCATGTCATCAATAGTATATGCAGTATCTTCCACAACGTCATGCAATAGCGCCGCTGCAATAGAGGTAGCACCCAAACCAATCTCCATAGCAACAATTTTGGCCACTGCAATTGGATGGAAAATATAAGGTTCACCTGTTTTTCTGCGTTGTTCAGAATGTGCATCCACGGCAATTTCAAAGGCCTTTCTAATTAATTTTTTATCCGAAATAGACAAAACCTCATAAGTTCCTTTTAGTAGATCTTTGTATCTACTTGCAATTTCTTTATTTTCTTCCTCTATGGTAGCAGTATATAGCATAAATAAATCTAAAGATTTAAATTTTTAATTGAAAGTGAATTTAAGAATAAGAATTTTAACAAACAAGAATTTACTTTTCTAAATTGTACTAACATAACTGACAATATGAAGTGCGCTAGTTGTCAAAGCAAACAAAAACTAGATATTGAAAACATATTTTAGCTTCATTTAATTGGATAAGAATGGAATTGAACTCATTTTTGTTGTATTTATTTGCATTTTTTACTTGCATACATTGCGGCGCCCACGATACCTGCATTATTTTTAAATTCTGCTACTTTAACTTTTACATCTGTAGTTAAGTATTGTTTAAAACCGTCGTATCTCTTGCTAATTCCACCGCCTAAAATAACTAAACTTGGTGTGTACACAATTTTTAGATATGCTAATAACAAATTAAATCGTTTTGCCCATTCCTCCATCGATAAATGTTCTTTTTTACGAACGGAATCTGCGGTATACAACTCAATAATTTCACCATCGGTATGCAACATTTTTCCAACTTCTAAATTAGGAATTAATTTTCCGTTATAATAGAGTCCAGAACCAATTCCTGTGCCAATTGTAACAACAATTACAAGCCCTTTTTCATTTTTTGCAGCTCCAAAACTTACTTCTGCCAAGCCCGCCAAGTCGGCATCATTGCTCACGTAAAATGGTAGTTTACAGGTTTTTTTAAATAACGTATCTACTTTTACATGCAACCATTTTTCACTTAAATTGCCAGAGTGAATACACCTGCCGTCTACAATTGTTGTAGGAAAACTGCAACCAACTGCTTTTTTCCATCCGAAATGTGTAATCATTTCGTTGATTATTTTGGACACAGCCTCTGGAGTTGCTGGTTTTGGTGTGGCAATTCTGTGTCTTTCAGATAGTAGTGCTCCTGTTTTGGTATTTACAATAGCTCCTTTAATTCCAGAACCACCAATATCTATCCCTAACATTTTCATAGCTTAATTTTTAAATGCTCTTTGTCTTTTTGCTTCAAACAAAACAATAGCAGCAGCAACAGAAACGTTCATAGAATCTATTTTTCCCTGCATTGGTATGTTAATGTTTTGCATTGCGTTCTCTCTAAATAGTTCCGTTAAGCCATTGGCTTCTGTCCCAACTGCAATTGCGCAAGCTTCTGTGTAATTTTCTTTGTGATATTCGTTCGAATTTTGCAGCGTGGTTGCATATATTTTTATATTATTTTCTTGTAGAAAAGCAATAATTTCTTCAGAAGTTCCTATCGCAATTTGAGTGGTAAAAACACAACCGATACTCGCGCGAATGATATTAGAATTGTACAAATCACTTTTAGGATTTGCAATCAGAACAGCTGCTACATTTGCGGCATCTGCAGTTCTTAAAATAGCACCGATATTTCCAGGTTTTTCAACACCTTCTGCAACTAATATTAAAGGATTCTTAGTTTTAAAGGTAATATTTTCTAAAGAGAAGCTTTTTGATTTTGCAACAGCAATTATTCCTTCTGTAGAATCTCGATACGCTAATTTTTGATATACTTCTTTCGAAATTTGAATTCTATGTATATTTTCATTAAAAAGATGCAGAACCTCTTGATCAGAAATTAATTCTTCAAAATATAAAATAGTATCAAATTTATAATTTGTAGCTACAGCCAAAGATATTTCTCTTTTGCCTTCAATAATAAAAAGTCCTGTTTTTTTACGCTCACGAGATTTCTCTTGTAGTTTTATAAGGTCTTTAACGTAAGAATTTTGAATACTAGTAATTTCTTTCATTAAGACAAAGATACCTATTTGTAGGTATTGTGGAAACAATCAATTTAAACAATTTTTGCCAGTGTAATAAAATAGGGACGTTTTATTTATGGTATCTATTATTTGAAACGATATTGCTATCTAAAGAAGTTTTAGGGAATTTTTTTTTGAGGAAAAAAGGCCCGCAAATAGCGAGCCTTTTAAATAGTATAAATTTTATTATTTTGTTTTGTATTTTTTTGCATACCGTTTCCAAAGTTCTGTTTGGCAGCTCTTTTCGGTTTCTTAATTCCAAAATCTGAGTATAAATCAATAAATGAAGGATATACTGTTTTCCCTGAAAGATTTACAATTTTTGCACCTTTAGGAATTTTAACAGCTGTACCAACATTTATTATTTTACCATTTTCTATAAGTAAAGTTCCATTTTTAAGAATTTTTTCTGGCGTCACATAAATAGTAGCATTGGTAAATGCAACTAAGGTATGATCTGTCGTTTTCACGCCAGCACCCGTAGGAAAGTAATCTTGTGCATAAAACGTGTTAAGCGACAAGAAAAAAAGTAGTACGAGTAGTTTTTTCATTGAGTTTGATTTGATTTTAAATTTATTCATATGCTTTTTGAATAGTGTTAAAAGAAATTATTTTAACAAAAATTTCAGGAAACTATCATTTTTTCAAAGATTCAAAATAAGAGATCAATAGGGCGACAACATGATTATAGGAATCCGTCCCGTGTTCCTGTTTATTAGCCTTTAAATAGGTGTTGTATCCTTTTTTCACAAGCGGTTCAAAGGGGTTTTTGTAAGCTTTCCAAGACTTGTAACTTGCACTAAAATCTTTTTCAATTCCTACATGTACATTTTTCCAAAGCCGTTTCGCTAATTTTGGATTTCGTTTTTTTAGTTCTGAAATGCAGTAGGCAAATGCCATTCTATAACTTGCATATTTAAAATACAGATCCGTATTGTAATTTGCGGCTAGGAAACCAATAAAATTTGCTTCGTTTTCTGCAGCGAAACCAATTTGATGCGCCATTTCATGACATACCGTTGTTGGATAGCCTGTTTTTGGAATGCGGTCGTTTACTTGCGCTTCCCCTGTCAAAGGGTTTAAATAGCCCGCAGTTCCATTGTACATTTGCAACCAACTCATTAAAGAATTTTTTATAGATGCGTGCTGATATGTAAACTGCGGATATTCTTTTGATAACTTCTGGTAACCAAGCGCTGCCATGTTATACATTGTTTGTTGATCATGGATGTTCACCACTTTTACAGTATCATTTTTTGTAATTTTAAATTGATAATAATTTAATTTTCCAATAACGCGTATACTTACTTTTTCAAGCTGATCTGTGCTGTAATTTTCTATAGGGTACTGCATGGTTTTGGCTAAGGGTTCTCTGAAGTAATTCAAGCCCCAGAAAAGGTAAAAACAAAAATAGATACCCGATAATATGGATATAAAGTGAATCAGTTTTGGAATTAAATTACGAAACCTATTCGCAATCAAACGAACAATAAAGCGCATAAAAATAAAAAATAAATATCCGAGTAAGAGATCTCCAAAAGAAAAAGGCAGCCAACCAAAAACAATCCTCAAAAATGAAGAGATTACCGGATAAATACCATGGGCATAATACAGCTCTATAAATTCAGGGTTTTTAGCCGCCCATTGCACCAATACAATTTGTATGGGTAGGAAAAGGGCTATGAAAAGTTGTTTTTTATTTATTTTCATTGGGATAAAAATAATCTATTAAAATAGAAGTTGTCTGGTTATTAACAAGATAATAACAATTTAGTTTACAATTATTGTTTACAAATTTAAATGTGATTTTAGAGAGGAGAACCAAGTAAAAAAGTACCTTTGTTATTATGGAGAAAACGAATGCAAACCCAGTAAAAAAGACTGATAAAAGTAGAATTATTAGTCTTGAAAAAGGTAAAATTCCACCTCAGGCGGTAGAGCTTGAGGAGGCGGTATTGGGTGCAATGATGATTGATAAAAAAGGAATTGATGATGTAATTGACGTTTTAAGTGCAGATGCCTTTTATGACCAAAAACACAACGAAGTATATGCTGCTATTTATGAATTGTTCCAAAACTCAGAACCTATTGATTTATTAACGGTGTCAAACCTGTTAAAAAAGAATGGAAAGTTAGAGTTTGTTGGTGGTGATTTATATCTCATTCGATTGACGCAAAAAGTAGCGTCTTCAGCACACATCGAATTTCATGCAAGAATTATACTTCAAAAATACATTCAGCGTAAATTAATCTCTATTTCAAGCGAAATTATTGAAAATGCCTACGACGATGGGACTGATGTTTTTGAGTTGTTAGACGATGCAGAAGCAAAACTTTTTGAAGTTACCCAAGGGAATTTGAAAAAGAGTTCTGAAGATGCCGGTTCTCTTGTAAAGCAAGCTTTAGCTAAAATTCAAGAAATTGGAAATTCTGAAGGAATGTCTGGATTAGAAACGGGTTTTACCAAATTAGATGCTTTAACTTCTGGATGGCAACCTTCGGATTTAGTAATTATTGCGGCCCGTCCTGGTATGGGAAAGACAGCATTTGTAATTTCGATGGCCAAAAATATGGCAATTGATTTTGGTCACGGTGTTGCCGTGTTCTCACTGGAGATGTCTTCTGTGCAGTTAATTACCCGGATGATCTCCTCTGAAACGGGCCTAACTTCAGAAAAATTAAGAAAAGGAAACTTAGAACCACATGAGTGGGAGCAACTAAATGTAAAGGTTAAAAAGTTGTCAGATGCGCCTATTTTTATAGATGATACCCCATCACTTTCTGTCTTTGATTTGCGTGCAAAAGCACGAAGATTAGTATCTCAACACGGTGTAAAAATTATTGTAATTGATTACTTACAATTAATGACAGCCGGTGGCAAGTCAGGTGGAAACCGTGAACAAGAAATCTCTATGATTTCTAGAAACTTAAAAGCATTAGCAAAAGAATTAGAAGTGCCGGTAATTGCACTGTCTCAATTATCACGTGCTGTAGAAACACGTGGAGGGAGTAAAAGACCGTTACTCTCTGATTTACGTGAATCTGGTGCCATTGAGCAGGATGCTGATATCGTATCTTTTATTTTCCGTCCAGAATATTACGGAATGACAGAATGGGATGACGATGAACATACACCATGTGAGGGGCAAGGGGAATTTATTGTTGCAAAACATAGAAATGGTGGATTGGATAATATTCGTTTGAAATTTACAGGACATCTAGCAAAATTCTCCGATTTGGACGAAGGTTTTAGTTCAGAATTTCAATCCGCGATGAACACCGATTTTCCAGATCAAAGAATTGAACCGAAAGATGCTTTTGGGAGTGATGATGTTCCATTTTAAAAAGGATAGTTTTTATAAAATTATAGAAATACACAATTGCTCCAAAGTAATTGTGTATTTTCGTTTTCATATGAAAAAAGGGCTACTCATACTTTTGTTTTTTCTGATTTCAAATCCAAGTTGGGCCTCCTTTATTTACGTGCCTATGAGCGCTTCGAATCAAAAAAACCATCTAAAAGCTTACGGAATTGTGTATTTTTCTTTGGAAGCAGGTTTAAAATCAAAATGGTTATTAAATTATGACGGTGGCGCTTTTCTAATTGAAAACAATAAAATTATTTCAAACGAATGTAAAGTTCGGGGCGTTTCCTATCAAATAATTTCAGATATCAAAGCGCAAATAATATTAGAAAAAATTGCGGCACCTTCTTCCAATCAAGACGCAGTAACCTTAGAAAAAGCACCTAAAATTGCAGTCTATTCGCCAAAAGATAAGATGCCTTGGGATGATGCCGTTACCATGGTATTGACCTATGCTGAAATTCCTTTTGATGTTATTTATGACACGGAGGTTTTAGCCGATAAATTACTTATTTATGAATGGTTGCATTTGCATCATGAAGATTTTACCGGGCAATATGGGCGCTTTTACGGATCTTTTAGAGCAGTTCCTTGGTACATCGCAGCAAAGCAAAGGGCAGAAAAATTAGCAAGTACCCTCGGATATGCTAAAGTGTCACAGGAAAAACTAGCAGTTGCTAAAAAAATTAGAGATTATGTGGTCGGCGGAGGCTTTATGTTTGCCATGTGCTCTGCAACAGATAGTTTTGACATTGCACTGTCTGCTGAAGGCATTGATATTGCAGAGGCAATGTTCGATGGCGATGCGACTTCAGTAGACTACCAATCGAAACTCAACTATAATAAAACATTTGCTTTTAAAAATTACCAGCTAATTAGGAATCCAAAAACCTATGAGTTTTCTTCAATAGACATGACTAGGAAGCGTAAAATCCCCAAGACTTCAGATTATTTTTCCCTGGTAGCATTTTCAGCAAAATGGGATCCCGTACCGACTATGTTAACTCAGAATCATACTACTTTAGTAAAGGGTTTTATGGGACAGACCACTTCTTTTGACCGTAGCACAGTGAAAAGCAATGTGCTCGTTTTAGGAGAGCATATGTTGAATAGAGAGGCCCGTTATATTCACGGAACCATCGGGAAAGGAATGTTTACTTTTTATGGGGGGCACGATCCTGAAGACTATACGCATAGAATTGGTGATCCCAAAACAGAGTTAGACCTACATCCAACGTCACCAGGCTATCGCTTAATTTTAAATAATGTGCTATTTCCTGCAGCGAAGAAAAAAAAGCAAAAAACATAACTTTTGAAGCGATAATGAGTAACAATTTCATTTTAATTGTTAATAACCTTGTTTTTTGGGTATAAATAATCTTGTAAGTTGCTACTAAAAAAATTACTTTTGTCCCTAAATTAAATTAATAAAATGCCAACAACACAACAATTACAAGATTTTACGCAACAAGTACGCAGAGATATTTTACGTATGGTTCACAAAGTAAATTCTGGGCACCCAGGAGGTTCTTTAGGCTGTGCAGAGTTTATTACTTGTTTATACCAAGAAGTAATGGAGTATTCTACGGATTTTTCAATGGATGGAAAAAATGAAGATTTGTTTTTTCTTTCTAATGGGCACATTTCACCTGTTTTTTATAGTGTTTTAGCACATAGTGGTTTTTTCTCAGTTTCAGAATTAGCTACTTTTAGATTGTTGGATTCAAGGTTGCAAGGACACCCAACAACCCATGAAGGTTTGCCAGGAGTAAGAATAGCTTCCGGTTCTTTAGGACAAGGGTTGTCTGTTGGTTTGGGAGTTGCGCAAGCGAAAAAATTAAACGGGGATGCTAAAATTGTTTATACTTTGCATGGAGATGGAGAATTGCAAGAAGGTCAGAACTGGGAGGCAATTATGTATGCATCTGCAAAGAAGGTAGATAATTTAATTGCAACGGTAGATTTAAACGGAAAGCAAATTGACGGGGCTACAGATGATGTTTTAGCCATGGGAAGTATTCGTGCAAAATTCGAAGCTTTTGGTTGGGATGTTTTAGACATTGAAAAAGGGAATGATATTGAAGCAATATTAGCAGGTTTGTCCAAAGCAAAAACATTGACAGGAAAAGGAAAGCCCGTGTGTGTTTTGTTACATACAGAAATGGGTAATGGCGTGGATTTTATGATGCATACCCACGCTTGGCACGGGAAAGCACCAAGTGATGCGCAATTAGAAAATGCTTTAGCTCAAAATCCTGAAACTTTAGGAGATTTTTAAAAAAAATAAAATTAAGATAAAAAGAGTTTTTCATGTTCATTGGGAGACTCTTTTTTTATGTTTTTTTTTAAATAAAGATTCGGAATATTGGTACCTTTACAAAGGGAAATTATACAGCACTATGTATTCGCTGAAATTATATAATACTGACACAAAGAATGAAAATAGGAATCGTTTGTTATCCAACTTTTGGTGGAAGTGGAGTAGTAGCTACAGAGTTGGGAATGGCTTTGGCAGATAAAGGGCATGAAGTACATTTTATCACCTATAACCAGCCGGTTCGTTTGGATTTCTTGTCACACAACTTGCATTTTCATCAAGTAGTAATTGAAGAGTACCCTTTGTTTGAGTATCAACCCTATGAACTAGCATTGTCGAGTAAAATGGTTGAAGTTGTAAAAAAACATGATTTAGACGTCATACACGCACACTATGCAATTCCGCACGCATATGCAGCGTATATGGCAAAACAGATGCTAAAAGAAAAAGGCTTGGACGTGCGTGTGGTAACGACACTTCACGGAACTGATATTACCTTGGTGGGAAGCCATCCTAATTATAAGACAGCCGTCGAATTCAGTATTAATAACTCAGATGTAGTCACCGCAGTATCCAATAATTTAAGGGATACAACGAATAAATTATTCAATATTACGAACGATATTAAAGTCATCTATAACTTTATAGATATTGACAAATACGACAGCGCACACAAAGAAGAATGCAAGCGTTTTGCCTTGGCAAAACCGCATGAAAGAATTTTTACACATGTCAGTAATTTTAGACCTGTAAAAAGAGTGGAAGATGTAGTGCGTATTTTTAATGAGGTTAGAAAAGAAGTTCCCTCTAAATTATTAATGATCGGAGAAGGACCAGAAAGAGTAAAAGCAGAAAAATTAGTCAAGGAATTAAATATTACGGAAGAGGTCTTTTTTTTAGGAAATAGTACAGAAGTAACAAAGATTCTCTGCTATACAGATGTTTTTCTATTGCCTTCACAAACGGAAAGTTTTGGTTTGGCTGCGCTCGAAGCGATGGCAGCAGGAACAGCAGTTATCTCAACAAATACTGGAGGTCTTCCTGAAGTGAATATTCAAGGAGTCACCGGATATTTAAGTAATTTAGGTGATGTGGCAGACATGGCCAAAAATGCGATAGCGATCTCCAAAGAAGATGCAATTTTAGAAAAATTTAAACAAAATGCTAAAAACCATACACGCCAATTTTCTTTAGAAAGTATTCTTCCCGTGTATGAGGCTATTTATACCTCTTGTTATCAAAAGAAAGAAGTATAGATCTCTTTTTTTCTAACTTTTGCGATTATAAATAAATACTCCGCTAAATTTATTTTTTATTGAAGATCAGTTGGCTAAGGAGTTGTTTTGATATTCATAAGGAATGTTTTTTATAAATACTGCAGATTATACCAGCAAAGGCAGGTCGGTTTTTAATTATTTATATATCTTTCAATTTCTTAACATTTTAAATAGTTTTATGAAGAAAGTAGCACTGCATTGGAAAATTTTAATAGGAATGGTACTTGGTATCGCTTTTGGATTTGTAATGAACTCTGTAGCTGGAGGAAAAGGATTTGTAACCGATTGGATCAAGCCTTTTGGAACTATTTTTATTAATCTTTTAAAATTAATTGCGGTTCCTTTAATATTAGCCTCTTTAATTAAAGGGATTTCAGATTTAAAGGATATTTCCAAAATTAAAAAGATGGGTTTTAGAACCATCTCTATTTATGTAGGAACTACGCTAATTGCCATTATAATTGGTTTATTGATTGTAAATACAGTGAAGCCAGGAGCAGGAATGTCTGCGGATACCATCGAGAAAATTAAAGCGAAGTATGAAACAGATCTTGGAGTAACAGATAAGTTGGTAAAAGCTTCGGTTCAAAAAGATGCAGGACCATTGCAGGCATTAATAGATATTTTTCCTAGTAATATTTTTCAGTCTTTTGTGGATGCAAGTATGTTACAAATTATCTTTTTTGCACTGTTTGTTGGAATTTCTTTACTCTTAATTCCAGAGAAAAAAGCAAAACCATTGGTAGATTTTTTTGATTCTTTAAATGAAATGGTCATGAAAATGGTGGACCTAATTATGCTTTTCGCACCCTATGCCGTATTTGCATTATTAGCAAATGTGATTATTGCTTTTGATGATATTGAAATTCTTTTAAAACTATTAGTCTATGCGTCTTGTGTCTTTGGTGGATTACTTTTAATGATTGCTTTTTATCTCGTTTTAGTAAAGGTGTACACAAAAAAATCACCTTTATGGTTTTTAAAACAAATTAGTCCCGCACAACTTTTGGCTTTTTCTACGAGTTCTAGTGCAGCAACGCTTCCTGTAACTATGGAAAGAGTAGAAGAGCACTTAGGAGTGGACAAAGAAGTTTCTGGATTTGTTTTACCGGTAGGGGCTACAATAAATATGGATGGGACGAGTTTATATCAGGCAATTGCGGCGGTATTTATCATGCAGGTAATTTGGCCAGAAGGCTTAACGTTCTCCAACCAATTAGTAATTGTTTTAACTGCATTATTAGCTTCTATCGGATCTGCCGCGGTTCCAAGTGCTGGGATGGTAATGTTGGTTATTGTATTGGAATCTGTAGGTTTCCCTGAAGAATTACTACCTATTGGATTGGCATTAATTTTTGCAGTGGATCGCCCTTTAGATATGATGAGAACTACGGTCAATGTTACTGGAGATGCTACCGTTTCAATGATTGTTGCCAAATCTTTAGGAAAACTAAAAGACAAGCCAGTTGAAAAAAAATGGGACGATACTTACAAGACAGTAAAGTAGTACCTCGTCTTAGTTTTAGAATGTTGTATTTGCGCTATTTTTATTAGTACGTTTAAAAAAGATGTCCTTATTTTAAAAAGATAAACCTCATTAGAAATCAAAGTTCCTTTCGTTTCTTAGGCTTGATTGTGCCAAATATTAAATAAGAAAAATCTAGTTAATTTTGTTTTTAGAATTCAAAAAAGAACTAAGGATCCAATAATGTCACGTTTTTAGTTTACTAACAATGGTCAATTTTTAGTTAGCACTAGAGCTGTTAAATAGAAGGGGAACTAAGGCAAAAAAATCATGATTATTGAAAGCAATGTGCAGAAATATTTTTGTTTGTAAAATGTATTTTTTCGGATGAACGCGGCTAATTTAATTTTAATTTTAGCAATTTCACATCCGCTTAAAGGGAATGTTTTTTATAGCAAATATTTTATATGCTATAAATTTAATTATTTTTTATTTTTAAAACCGACCCCATGTTCTTTGCGCAATGCAATCAGCTATGATATGCCGGGATTTATTTATAACTGCTAAAAAAAGCCTTTGGTGCGATTAAATTCAATACCTTCTAAAGGAGCTGGTTAAAAAAAATTAGTAGCAACTCCCTTTAGGAGGTTTAAATGTTTCTCTTAAGTTGCTTGCAAAGAACAAAAAAAAACATTTATAGTATCCAAATTAATACGGTGTACCATGAATTCAATTAAGAAACCAACATATGAAGCACTGCAGAATTTGGTTGATAAATTGAAGGTTGATGCAAAAGTAAAAAATAATAAAGCATTGCTTAAGAGTGATGTTTTATATCAAGATATCTTAAATTCAAGCAAAGACTTAATAGTTGTTGTTAACAAAAATGGCAAGATAGAATTCATAAACCATGCTTCAAAAAAATTCTACGGGTTATCACCTGGAAAATGCTTAGGTAAAATTGTTTTTGATTTTGTACACCCTGAGGATCAAGAGAAAATTAAAGCTAAATTCATAAAGTGGAAACATTTGAAAAAAAATACGTTTCATTTCGAAAATAGGCAAATGAGTTCTTCGGGTGAAATACGTGAAACGGAGTGGAACGTAAATATCGAGCGAAATGAAAAAAAAATAATTAAAATAACTTCAATAATTCGAGATATTACAATACAAAATGCGACACATCTAGAATTATTAAAGGCAAACAAGGAGTTATTAACTCAAAATAAGCTACAAGAAAAACAGACGCAAAGTTTAATTAGTTCTAAGCAGGATGCCGAAGAAAGTGAAGCCAGGTTCCGCATGCTAATTTTAAGTATGGAGGCGGGAGTTTTAGTGCATGGTCCAGACACCTCTATTATAACAAGTAATATTCGAGCCTCTGAAATATTAGGCTTGTCTAACGACCAGTTAAGAGGCTTAAAAACTATTAGCCCAATTTGGAAGTTTGTAAAAGCAGATAAGTCTCCTTTACCTGTATCAGACTACCCAGTAAATAGAATTGCACGGACTAAAAAGTCAATAAAAAACAGTATTGTTGGTGTTGTACATCCGGATAGAAATACAATTACATGGGCTAAAGTTAATGGTTGTGCCTCGTTAAGCGATACTGGAGAAATAAAAGAAATTGTCATCAGTTTTATAGAATATACTGATAGAGTAAAGATTGAGCAGGAAAAAATAGTTGCAATATTAAAATTAGAAAAGAGTGAAAAGAGATTGAATCATACGCAAGAGTTGGCAAGTGTAGGAAGTTGGGTTTTTTACCCTTCAAGTCAAAAAGCGGAATGGTCTGATGAAACTTTTAATTTATGGGGTTTAGATTCTCGAAAAGGGCTCCCAACTTATGAAACACTCATTCAAAGAGTGCACAAAGAGGATCTGGAGTTGTTTACAAGTACGTACAAGGCTGCTGTTGAATTTGGTACTCCCTACGATGTTGAAGTTCGAGTTAGCCATCCAAATGGCATCCAAAAAACTTTAAGATCTATTTGTAAAACAACTATGGGAAACTCTGGAGAAGTCGCCAGTCTCACCGGTGCTAATATAGATGTTACTGCACAAAAATTACTTGAGAAAGACCAAATAAAGCATCAAAGAATCAAAGCAATTGGAGAAATGTCCTCATCTATAGCTCATGATTTTAACAATTCATTGCAACAGATGTCTGGAAACTTGGAGGTTATCAAA
>Ga0209192_10000641_pt1 | contig 32416 bp, 34 predicted proteins | sample ArcticOcean_MG_C_11_FD_187433 | JGI IMG/M metagenome (GOLD analysis project Ga0209192, IMG submission 187433) | Marine microbial communities from western Arctic Ocean - ArcticOcean_MG_CB2_154 (SPAdes) (version 2) | ecosystem: Environmental > Aquatic > Marine > Oceanic | place: Arctic Ocean... | reverse complement strand
TAAGACCTGAGGTTGCCTTATTAACTGCGCCTGCTGGCCTACCAGAACCTTCTCTCATGCCGCCATGTGATGCCATGTTGATATACCTTTGATAAATCTTTCAGGTGTATTTTATCACATTAGGTTAATCGCATGCATGACCAGCCTAGCATCTACCTCGAGCTTTAGCTGCCATAGCCCCTACCCACTTCACACCCGCTCTAACATCGATTAAGCACCTTGCAGCCATGCCCTAAGCTGCGTTATGTCTTCTAGCACTATAGCGCTAGTGATGCTAACTAGATCTGATCTACAGACCTCCTAGTGACTTATGCATGTCTGCTAAAAGCTCACGCATGCCAATAACTTCTTTAGTTCTAAGGCCATGAGTATACCTGTGATGGTCCTTCCCAAAAGCTTGGTTAATCAGCCCTGTGGAGGCCCCACTGTGGCGTTTGCATCGGCCATTACGGAATGTTGCCCTTGTGCTTACATAAGCCGCCTGATCGCGTTCTGGCCCCACAGAAGGGTAGGGGGTATTTAGGTCAAACTGATTAGCCACTGCGATGCTGTTTTTCAGTCCAACTTTTGAAAGCTCCTACTGAAATGATTATTCAAAAACAGAACCCTTGTGATTCACTGGGCTTGCACACAAAGGTATAGTCATTTTTTTGGTGTATTAAGAAGAGCTATAAAATGAATTGAATCACTAAAAAAACATACAAACCTAATTGAGTCTCAAATTGTTGCTATCATTTTAATTCCTGCAACCGGTTTCATTTCTAGGGGTGTCATACTGAACATCGCCATAGCTGCCAAATATCCTGAAGCACCCCCATGCCCTACCGATGAATATAATGTAGCAGCTACGAAAATCAAAGCCGCAAGAGTTACAATATTTTCAAATCCCACTTACCTTCCTCTTTATAAACCTAACATCAATGAAGCTTTATTATTACTGACTTAATAGAAGTCATAATCAAATACTGCATCACCTTGGTCACCATGAACCTGGACATTAAACGAAACAATAATACGATCCTTTAGGCCTATATATGGCATTGCTGTGTGTTTTAGATGTGCCGGGAATATGCACAACACGCCTTCTTCTGGTTTAGAATCAAAGCCAGTGGACTGCAAATAGAGATTACCTGAATCCATGTAACCGCCACCAATAACATCCATGTGATGACTATAAAAACGGGTAACTCCGTTCATCGCACCAAGTACCTTGTTACTCTCACGTTTTTCATTATCATCGACCTGAACATAATAAACACCTGACCATGCGCAATTACCATGGGTATGAGTTTCATGATAACCGTGACCATTTTGAATCTGGAACCAGGCGCCAACAACTTCCATATTCATCTTCTTCGATTGGCTGTTTTTCCATATTTCACTATTCATTGTGCTGGAAATTTCAAATACAGATTGAGAAATGAAAGCAAATAACTGGTTAAGTGACGAATTATCATACTGCCTTAACAAATCATCAGTGCTTGAATAGATGGGAGCTTCAATATCACTGTTTTTATCTGCGATACGATGCTCACAAAAAAGTTTTACCAATGATTCGTTCACTTCTTCATATTGCGGGAATTTTTTACGTAATATAGGTGTAGGCCAAAGCATATGGATATTTTTATTTTTGCAGGAACTCTCACTCATTACATTAAACTCAACCGTTATTAGCTCTAATATTTATTATTGAAGACCATTTAGCATTTATCAGGTGCAATACGCTAGGTCAATATTCTGCTCGAAGTGCATCATCCAAAGCCTCCCATGCAAGTAATACGCATCGTTTTCTTGCAGAGTGACCGCGTACAGCCTCTAATGCTTTCAAAGCATCAACTGGACACTCACCTTGGCCACCAAACCAGGATTTCATACCTTCAGCTAATTGATGTGCTTCAACCTTATTTTTACCTATAACGGTCTCTGTCATCATAGAAGCAGAAGCCAGACAGACAGAACAGCCACGCCCTCTGAACCTCACCTTGGATAGCATTTTATTATCAAGGTTAATACCCACTTCTAGGTCATCACCACAACGAGGGTTAGTGCCACGGTGCACTGCATCGGCATCAGACAAGTCACTTTTATTACGTGGATTTCGGTAATGATCCATTAATACGTCTTTGTATATGCTCTTATCCGTCACAAGAAAGACCTACGCAAACTTACTATGTGCTTCATTAATAGCCTCAATTAATACATCAATGTCACTATAAGAGTTATAAGGAGCAAAGCTAGCACGTGCAGTAGCAGCAACACCTATATATTGCATAAGTGGTTGGCAACAATGGTGCCCTGCTCTGATTGCAACACCCAGCTCACCCGCAATTTGCCCAACATCATGTGGATGTACATCTTTTAAATTAAATGAAACGATTCCAGCACGCTGTTGAGCATTGCGTGGGCCATAAATTTCTATACTATTTAACTTAGACAAACTATCCAGAGCATATTGAGTTAAGCCCATAACATGTTTATGCATCACAGCCATGTCATTTTCGTGCAGCCAGTTGATTGCTGCGGCAAAACCCAAAGCGCCTGCTAAATTTTGTGAGCCCGCTTCAAATTTTGCAGGATATGGCATCCAGACACTGTTACATTCATTAATGCTGTCAACCATGCCTCCGCCAAGCAGGAGTGGTTCCATTTCAACAAGTCGTTCAGCTTTTCCATAAAGCGCACCAATGCCTGTCGGACCAAACATTTTGTGTGCTGAGAAGGCTAAAAAATCACAGTCAATATCAATGACATCAACAGGTACATGTCCTACAGACTGTGCTGCATCAACCATAACAACAATACCCTGCTCTGCAGCCTTAGCACAAATTTCTTTTACAGGGTTAATTGTGCCCAATACATTAGAGGTATGAGTAACAGCAATTAGTTTAGTCGTTGAATCATAGAGACCAATGCAGCTATCTAAATCGAGACTACCATCTTGTCTCAATTCAATAATTTTTAACTTTGCATCATTTTCGTTACATAAGGCTTGCCAAGGTAGGTAATTTGCATGGTGCTCCATACGTGTTACCCAAATCTGATCCCCTTTGCTCAGGCGTGAACGTAACCAACCTTGTGCCACCATGTTAATAGACTCGGTTGTGGAGCGAGTGAAAATTAACTGATCATCAGGAGCGTTAATAAATTTAGCGAGAGTAGTACGTGCATTTTCGTAACGTTGACTGGCTTCTTCGGCTAAAGGGTAAAGTCCACGATGAACAGGGCCGTAATGTTCGCTATAACAGTTACTAATAGCATCAATCACTGCATTGGGTTTTTGGCTTGTCGCAGCATTATCAAGATAATGTAATGAATCTCCAGCATTCATTAATAAGGGGAAATCAGCACGAATTTTTTCTACCTGAAAGGTATCGTCAAGTAAGCTATTTTGAACAATCTCATCCAACATCAAATTAAGCCCTTACCAGTTCGGTTTGGGTTGCTTCCATCATTAATTTATCACGCATGCGCATGCCACTACCCTGACGACGCACCATAACAATTTCACTCATGACGCAAAGAGCAATTTCTTCTGGCAACTTCGCTCCTAGGTCAAAACCAGAAGGAGCCATAACACGCTCTAACTCTTTTTCACTAAAGCCTTCGTAACGCAAATAATCAAGCACCAGGCGTGAACGTTTTCTACTTGCAATGAGTGCTATATATTCTGCTTTAGAGGCTAATGCACGTTTCATCGACTCATGATCTCCTTTATGTTGAGTTGCAATCACGACAAAGTCACCCACTTCAGGCAACAGCTGATCGTAATCAAAATCATCAGTAATCAATTTTTCTGCTGCTGGGTATTTTTCCCAACTAATGACTGGATCATTGACAATAACATTTATACCCATTAAATCAGCCAGTTGACACATCACTTCTGCTACGCGACCGTGCCCCATCAACCAAAGAGTTGGACAAGGTAAAACTGGCTCAACATAAACTTGCATACTGCCTCCACATGGCATACCTGCACCTAAAACCTCATCATCGAGATCAATATCAATAACTGTGCATTCGCCGCTTTCAATATTTTTAAGGCCTTCTTCGCAAGCAGTCGATTCCGCACAGCCTCCGCCAACCCAGCCAGCAACCACTAGGCCATCTTTATCTATAACCGCTTTAGAGCCTGTTTTGGCTGAAACCGAACCAATGGTTTTAACCACAGTTGCCACTGCGTAAGGTTCACCCTTTTCACGCATATCTTTTAATACATCAATGATTTCTTTAGCCATAACTATATTCTCTAATTTTTATATGGCCGAAGCCTTATTAATATTTTCTGTATAAGCAGAGTATTGTTTCGGGGTATCAAGGTCGAACACCACGTTGTCATTATTCATTTCAAAAACATTAACCTCTTCAGGGTTTTTTTCGATCAATTTTTTACAACCTAAATTACGCTCACCGTTTAAAATTTCCTGACGATGTAGATAGTCAAAAATAATCGGGTTTCCCCGTTTCCCTTTAAAAGCCGGCACTAAAATAGAACCATAGCTACGCTTACCAAAGGCCTCTATCAATACGTTAACATCTTCCGTCTTTAATAAAGGTTGATCCGATAAACAAATCATCACCCCATCACAAACTTCAGAGAGCGAAAATAAGCCCTTATAAACAGATGTCATCTGACCATCACGATAAGCGTCGTTTTCAACAAAATTAAGTGGCAAACCTTTAAGTATAGCTCGCATTTTTTCAGCTTCATGTCCAAGCACAACAACAACTTTCTTTAAGTTTGAAGCCAATAACATTTCTGCTGTACGACGCAGCAAAGGCATACCATCAACTAGTAACTCAAGTTTATTAACCTCACCCATACGGAGAGACTCACCTGCCGCTAATAATATTGCAGATACTGTTTTCATGCGCTGACATACTTCCTTGGTTCATTTTGAAAACGGTGCAAACACCCACCACAACAAAAATAATAATCTTTATCGTTATACTTACTATGAAATTCAGCGTCTTTTACTTCAACTGACATACCGCAAACAGTGTCAATAGCAGAAATCTCTACTTCACGACTACCGCCACAACAACTTGCTGATTGAACCTCTTCCACTTCTACAGCCTGTCGTCGAGCCTTAACTAAACCGGCCAATACAGATAACGCTATTTCTTCTGGTGTAACTGCGTCAATTTCAAGACCAATGGGTGAGATAATGGCATCAACGCGAAGTACATCGCCACAGCTCTCTTTTAAGTAACTTTTAAGCTTATCCGATTTAGTTTTACTGGCAATAAAGCCAATATAATCAGCACCAGTAGTAATAGCTGCCTCAAGCCCTTGTTCATCAAGTTTGCCTTGAGTTGCAACGATAACAAAATCAGGAACAACATCTGCCACATCAAAGCCATCAATTATATTATCGGCTTCTGGAAACATCTCTGAATCTGCACCAGGAAAAGCCGCTGTAACAGAAAAGCCAACTCGTTGCGCTAGTCCAACTAAGGCCTGCGCTGCTGCTGTAGCGCCAATTAATAATAAAACAGGACGAGCAATAACAGGGTCGATAAAAATATCCAAAGTGCCTCCGCTATGGCAAGCCATTCCAAAGTTAGTAATACCTTCTTCTACATATCCATCTTTAGTTGGACTAATTCTAATTAAACGAGCCTGACCTTCCTTTAATACTTTTTTAGCCATTTTAATCACGGCAGGTTGCGCGCATCCACCACCAATCCATCCCTGAATGACCCCATCCGCTTCAACAATTGCTTTAGCTCCAGGCTTTGCTGAAGTTGGTGATACAGCCCGCACTACTGTTATCAGGGCAAAAGGCTTTCTTTCAGATTTTAGACTGGCGGCCCTATATAGTAGTGCATCACTTTCCATTCTCATTGTTTATTTCCTAAAGCTTCATTAATTCAGGTTCTAGTTTCATTAGGCTTTCTAAGTTGTGTGCCGACGAAAAAAGATCCAGCAATGGCAAAGCGGCTTGCATACCTTTTGCAATGGGTTCATAACCATCACGCCCTAATAAAGGATTGAGCCAGACAATTTTTCTGGCTCTCTGTTTCAACTGTTGTAATTGTTCAGTCAGTTGCTTGGGTTCACCAGTGTCATATCCATCACTGATAATCATAACGATTGAGCGTGAGTTAACTATGCGTCGACCATACTCATGATTAAACATCTGTAAACATTCACCAATACGCGTGCCTCCAGACCAACCAGATGACATTAATGCCAACTTCTCTTTTGCCTTTGTCATATCACGTTCACGCAATGCATCTGTAACATGTACCAAGCGTGTGTGGTAAACAAAAGCATCCGAATCTTTAAATGCTTCAATAATGCCTCTTGCAAACCGTAAAAAAAGAAAACTATACAAGCTCATGGAACGGCTCACATCTAATAATAATATTAACCGAGGCGCCTGTTTTTTACGTTTCATGAATGCCAATTCCAGCGGAGTACCACCGTAACGTAAACTATTACGAATGGTTTGGCGTAAATTAATACGATTACCCTGTCTCTGTACACGCTGCCTACGTGTCATACGACGACGCATCTTTTTAGCCATACGCTCAACTAGCAATTCCATTTCACGCATTTTTGAGTCATCTGACAATTGTCGAAAGTCGGTTTTCGCTGTCACTTGCTGAACACTGGCTCCACCTTTACTGCCACCTTCACCAGCATCATTATCATCGCCTTCTTCAGCGTGATCGGCCTCAATCGCTTCATCTCCACCACCACCCTGCTGCCCACCATCAAGACCTTTTTCACTCTCCATCTGCTTCGAATAACTGGAAGCCTGTTCGCGCGTACCGTTAGGTGTTATCCAAAAAGCGTCAAATAATTCATCGAAGCGCCGCCAGTCATCAGCACATGAACATAACAAAGCCCGCAAGCCCCAACGCAAACGCTTCTGCTGTAACAGAATGCCGGACTCGGCCATTTTCATCACATCCAACTCTTCTTGAATTCCAAGATGAAAACCATTACTACGCATGTGATGTAAAAAACCCAATAAATGATCAAGCAACGTATCTGCCAACTCAAAGTCTTCTTGCTGGCTTAGGTTAGCCATTATCCCGACCTAGCAATTAAACGGTCTGAAACATCTCTTGTAATCAAATCATGATCTTCTTTTGTCTTTAATAAACACATCAATGTATTCATGATCAATTCAGGGTCTTTATCTAACGATGACAAGTTCAACTTTAACAATGCTGCCGTCCAGTCTAGCGTTTCTGAAACTCCAGGAATCTTCCGTAAGTCCATCTTTCTCAGTGACTGTACATATTCGACAACTTGTCCGGCCAAACGTTGGCTAACTTCGGGCATTCTAGTTGTGATAATACGTAACTCTTTATCAAAACTAGGATAATCAACATAGTGGTAGAGACACCGCCGACGCAAAGCATCACTTAATTCACGAGTCGCATTAGAAGTTAAAATTACGTGAGGCTTTGTAATGGCTTTGATAGTACCCAACTCAGGAATGGTAATTTGAAAATCAGAAAGTACTTCAAGAAGAAACGCTTCAAATTCTTCATCAGCTCTGTCAATTTCATCTATCAATAGGACTGGAGACTTGTCCATCGTAATAGCTTGAAGTAGTGGCCGTTTTAGTAGATATTTTTCACTAAAAATATCTTGTTCCTTACTGGCCTGGCTATCACTCGCTGACTCCTGCATTTTAATGGCAAGCAACTGATGCTGATAGTTCCATTCATAAACTGCAGAATTCACATCCAAACCTTCATAACACTGTAAACGGATTAATGGACAGCCAAAAATCTTTGCTAGCGTTTTAGCGATTTCAGTTTTACCAACGCCAGCATCACCTTCAAGCAGTAGAGGTCGATGTAATTTAGTTTGTAATAATAGCGTTGCAGCCAGATCTTTATCAGCCACGTAATCTGCCTCAGCTAAACGCGCTTGGAACACCGTAAGTTCTTTCATGCTATAATAATAAACCTATGCGGTTAGATATAAGGACCTACATTAAATGGCGAGTTATGTTTTCTTGCCGGTAAGGCTTTTAAGCATGCCGATAAATAAACCCCAAACAAAAGCCAATCCATTCAGCTCCTTAGGAATTTCAGCTGCTTTTACCGCTGCTTCTTCTGCAGCAGCACCTTCACCCATAGCGAGTACGTTATTTACAAAATTAGCACCAAACTGATTTAGAATCTGATCTGCAACCTGATTCATCATCCGACCGCCCATACTCGCCATTTTACCGGTGACAGTAATAACGGCCTCACCAACAACTTCACATTTTCCCACTTCTGTTTCACGAACATAAGCTGTCAGATCCATGGTGGCCGATGATGAACCTTTTGTGTCCATGCCTTTACCTTGCATTGTCATTTCACACTTATCAGCATCGATATTCTGTACTAAAATTTTTCCATTAAAGGCCATTGTAGCAGGACCTACTTTTACCTTAACTTTACCGACATAATTTGAGTCATCAACTTGCTCAGTAATTTCAGCACCAGGCATGCAACCCGCCACACCAGCAATATCCTGTAAAAAAGTCCAAGCATCGCTAGAAGGGGCATCCATTGGAAAAACTTTATTAATTTCTACTTTCACTTTATTTATTCTCTTGATTAAATAACTGAAAAGAATAAAGCGAACTTATGACACTACATCATAAGCTCGCTTTATCTTGATTCGCTTAAACTAAGCCTTTACTAAAACCCATTCCGTTTCAGAATAATAAACATCATTTGTCTTTTATTTATTTAGACCCATTTCTTTTATCGTTTTCCATACACGGAATGCGTTATGTGGCATATCAATATGCGTCTTAGCACCAAACTGCATGAATGCATCATTAATAGCATTCGAGAAGCATGGAATACTACCAACATGTGGAGACTCCGCTACGCCTTTAGCGCCCATTGGGTGATGCGGTGATGGTGTTACCGTGTAATCCAGTTCCCATTTTGGCGTTTCCACCATGGTTGGCCAGAAATAATCCATAAAGGTATTACCTGAGAGGTTACCTTCTGCATCGTAGGGTAGTTCCTGCCCCATCGATACTGCAAAACCTTCATTTAGACCACCATGTACCTGACCCTCGATAATCATTGGGTTGATACGAGTACCACAATCATCTAGAGCATAGAAACGTCTAACTGCAGTTACACCTGTGAAACGATCAATATCAAGAACACAAAGGTATGCGCCGAATGGGAAGGTGAAATTCGGTGGATCATAATAGTCCACAGCTTCCAATCCCATTTCCATGCCATCAGGCACATTGTTATAAGCAGCCCATGCAATCTCTTTCATGGTCTTGACCTGATCAGGTGAACCAATAACGCGGAACTGATTAACATCCCATTCAAGGTCATTTTCACTGACTTCAAGCAAGTGAGCAGCGATCTTACGAGCTTTCTCACGAATTTTACGTGCCGCTTTAACTGTCGCGGCACCACCGACAGGAGTCGTCCGTGAACCGTATGTACCTAAACCATAAGGTGCAGTATCGGTATCACCTTCTTCGATCTGAATCTCTTCTGAAGATATTCCGAGTTCCGTCGCGATAATCTGGGCGTAAGTGGTTTCATGACCCTGCCCCTGACTTTTCGTACCCATACGAGCTATAGCACTACCGGTTGGGTGTATACGAATCTCGGCACTATCGAACATACCAACACCTAAAATGTCACACGACTTACTTGGTCCGGCACCTACAATTTCGGTAAACGTGCACAATCCAATTCCCATCAGTTCACCTCGTGCAGTTTTCTCAGCCTGCTCTTTACGCAAACCTTGATAGTCAACGGCCTCCATCACTTTTTTCAGTGCAGCAGGATAGTTACCACTGTCATACTCCCAGCCTGTAGCAGAGTTGTAAGGAAATTGCTCAGGCTGGATGAAATTCTTCAGACGAATTTCAGCAGGATCCATTTTGAGTTTTTGCGCCAGTACATCGATCATTCGTTCAACGACGTAAACAGCTTCAGTAACACGGAAAGAACAGCGATAAGAAACACCGCCCGGTGCTTTATTGGTAAATACACCATCAACATTCGCATAAGCTGTTGGAATATCGTAAGAACCAGTACAGATACCAAACATACCCGCTGGCCATTTGGTTGGCTGGGCATGCGTGTTAAAAGCACCATGGTCAGCTAATACGTTGACACGTAATGCTTTAATGTTACCTTCATTATCAGCTGCCAGTTCACCTTCCATATGGTAATCGCGAGCGAACGCTGTGGTTGATAAGTTTTCAGTACGATCTTCAATCCATTTAACTGGACGACCCAAGACGATAGAAGCAACAATCGCACAAACATAACCTGGGTAAATGCCTACTTTATTACCGAAACCACCACCAATGTCTGGAGAAATAACACGGACCTTACTTTCTGGAATACCTGATAGCATGGTAATAACTGTACGTACTATGTGCGGTGCTTGTGAAGTAATGTAAACTGTCATATCACCTTTAACTTTATCAAAAGAAGCAACGCAGCCACAGGTTTCCAGCGGACAGGCATGAACACGTTGGTTAATCATATCCTGTTTAACTGTAACGTCTGCAGATTCAAAAGCACGATCAGTCGCGTCTTTGTCACCGACATTCCAATTAAAGATATGATTATTATGTTTACGAGCACCCCCACCTGCTTCATCTTTCCCCACAAGATCATCACGGACAATGGCGGCATCAGCATCCATTGCATGATGAGGATCAACCACTACTGGTAACTCTTCGTATTCAACTTCTACAAGATCAGCGGCATCCACTGCGATATAACGATTATCAGCAATAACAAAGGCTACTTCCTGATACTGAAAGCTCACTTTCTCATCCGCTAACACTGCACAAACATCACCAGCCAAAGTAGGCATCCAGTGTAAACCGAGAGGTTTCAAATCGTCAGCTGTTAAAACAGCATGAACACCTGGCAAAGCTAAAGCAGCTTCTTTATTAATTGAAATTATTTTTGCGTGAGCAAATGGACTACGTACCACTTTGCCAACCAACATTCCGGGTAGCTTAACGTCATCAACATAATTACCCTTACCTTGAATGAATCGAGGATCTTCTTTTCTTTTTCTTGAACAACCAACACCCTGTAATTCTTGTTCGCGTTTATCTTCTGTAGCTGTAGACATGATCCGCTCCGTTATTTAGCTTGCAGCTTTACAGCCGCTACTTGAATGGCTTTGACGATGTTTTGATACCCCGTGCAACGACATAAGTTACCCGACATCCCTTGACGAATATCTTCCTCCGTAGGGTTGGGATTTTCCTGTAGGAACCGATAAGAACGCATCAACATGCCCGGAGTACAAAAACCACACTGCAAACCATGCTCTTGCATAAAAGCTTCCTGAACGGCATGCAACTCCCCACTCGCTGCAAGGCCTTCAACTGTTGCTACCTCAGCACCATTAGCTTGCACCGCTAAAATCGTACATGATTTTAGCGACTCTCCATTCAGATCGACGGTACACGCACCGCAATGACTCGTTTCACAGCCAATATGGCTGCCCGTTTGTCCCAGTTGTTCACGTATCACGTGAATCAAAAGTTCACGCGGCTCTACCAATGTTTCTACTTCTGAACCGTTCAATTTAAATTGAATATGTGTCTTCGACATTGTTTATTCCCCTTTCGCATTCGTCAAGGCTTGACGAATAGCACGCCGTGCCATTTCACCTGCCATACTTGTTTTATATTCAATATCACCACGTAAATCTTCAGCAGGATCACAGGCAGCCATGACTTTTTCAGCGGCTTCACTAATCAACGATTCATCAATGATTTTTCCTGTCAAATATTCTGATGCATCAGTTGCTATAAATGAGCACGGAGCTACGTTTGTCAGAGAGATAGTAATATTAGAACAAACATCACCACTAAGTTGTAACTGAACAGCAGCAGCGGCGGTCGCATAATCACCGGTCTTACGTTTCAATTTACTGTACCCGCAGCCACTACCTGCTGCTGGAATCGGCACCTGAATCTCAGTCATCATTTCACCTTCCTCTAACAAGGTGAAATAGGTCCCAAGAAAAAAATCACCCGCAGGTACTTTGCGTTCACCATTAGGGCCCACCAATACAAATGATGCGCCTAAAGCTAACATGATGGCGGGGTGATCATTCCCAGGATCACCGTGCGCAATATCACCTCCAATCGTGCCACGATTTCTTACTTGAGGGTCAGCAACTAGTTTTGCTGCTTGAGGAATGAGAGGACATTTATCCCATAACAATTGCGACGCAATAAGTTGGTTTTCGGTCGTCATCGCACCAATGCAAATATTACCACCTTCTTCTCGCACACCGCGCAACTCTTCGATACCATTTATATCTATCAAATGAGCAGGTTCAGCGAAACGAAGTTTCATCATAGGCAACAGACTGTGCCCGCCAGCTAATATTTTTGCTTCTTCACCATATTGTCCAAGCATCGACACGGCATCTGCCACACTGGTCGCTGCATGGTACTCAAATGCACTTGGTATCATGAGTTTCTCCATTTATTGTAGTTATTAAATCTGAAGATCTTTATGTAACAAAGCATTCCAGATTAAATTAAGCATACCTGTAACATATATTTAACAACAATTATACTTTGGTCCTACAATGATGCTTTAGTCTCTACAATTATACTTTAGTCTGATTAAAGTCAGCGTTGCCCCCTTTGTGAAAAACCACTAGGGTCAAAACCACCGCCGCTCGCGCATGCACCAGTGGCAATATTTACGCATGAAAAGACAATAGAAAATCATTTTGAATAATTACATAGCTTATTGGTCTAGGTTATCCTGCCACTCGGCCTAATGTGATGGGTTTTTTAATGACTTATCCATTGCTGCTAAAAGCTCACGCATGCCAATAACTTCTTTAGTCCTAAGACCGTGAACATACCTATGATGACTCTTTCCAAATGGCTTGACTGAAGTCTTGTCAGTCCTCTTTAGCTGAGCGTCTGCTAAGTTCGCACATGGCCCGGTCCCAACGATGAAACCATAGACGATATAGCGTTCACCCATCCTGCACTAAAACCCTAGCACTCATCATTAGCTCTGTTTAGAAAAATCTGTAAGGCTAAAATCAGAAATCTTCCTATATCAATGCCGTACTTAGATTAGTAGTATTTAAAAAGCACTTTATAAAACGGAGGAGAATAGATGCACTTCATAGAATCCACCAAAAATTACTTTCTTAAATGGAACGATTTCAGTACTCGAATTTCACGGTCAGAATTCTGGTGGGGACATTTGGGGGTGACTATTACTTCAATTATAGTCATTTTTGCATTGGGTTTTTTGTCAGACCTAGTCGGGTTTTTCAGCGGGCTAGTTCTTCTCGTGCCATTTCAAATATTCGTATTGATCGCAAGTACTGCCTTGGCAGTGCGACGACTCCACGAAATTAACAAGTCTGGTTGGTGGTTGTTAATTTATCTTACTATAGTGGGGATATTACTCTTGTTTTATTGGGCTTGCTCAAAAGGTGATGCAGATGAAAATGTATTTGGCCCCGACCCGCTAGATGGATCGTTAGGGTCGTAAACATAAACATTAAAAAGATGTTTTAGGATGGCATTTGGAGCTACTCAAATTATGACATTCCAGATCGCTCAATAGAGCTAATGGAGTCAATCTACTTATCATTGAGTATGCTTGTTTACTCACTATTAATTATTTCAACCATAGTATTATTTAAAAATCGTGTAAAACAAGCTTAACCTTTTAGATCATTTATAGATGCCTCTGACTTTGATAGCTCACTTTTAAACCCCACCCGACTGCCTGAGTAGTTATTAGCACCCAAGCTGCCATAGCCCTTACCTCGCTCCTTGGCCAAGTATGAGCATCGATAGAATGCCTCTCCAAATGCTTTGTCATCACCACGGTTTATCTTATAAAAGCAGTGCTTTGGCACGTATGGTCTAGGATGCCCCCTAACAGACCATCGCTCTTGTAACCAACCCAATAGTGCCGAAGGATGCTGGATCTTGTTAGCGTCGATTATAAGCATTACATGATAATGCTGGCTCTTTTGACGCTCCTGCTCACGTACCCATAGGTAGCCAAAGCGCGTGCATTTGTAGTGGCTGTAGAGCCGTTTTCTGACCTTACACATGAACCTAGATAGCTCACTGTTGCCAGATGTGTATTTTTCACAGTGCAAATCAATCCGTACCACGATTACTTTATTGTGGTGACTGAGCATTGCCTGCATTTGAGCGTGCATAGTGTCCAGAATGTCAGTGAAACATAAGAACTTATTATTGTGTGTGTTGATGTCGTATAAGTCTGCACCAATCTTGTATGGGCTTTGGTTTGTCATAGCCATTGGTTAGTCCTGCTATAAGATAATATGAAACACCTACCACTTCACAAAATAGACGAACCAAGCCAGCCATAGCCTGATTCGCATCATTGTTAAAAATTATTGTGGTGGGATATTTTTAGGCATCTTATATGGCCTGAACGAATACAATGAGCAGGCCTGCGCGGAGCAATTACGAATTTCGTTCTTATAGCCCTCCTCTAGATGATCTTTAGTACAACCCATACATTCGGCACACTTGGCATCGATCGCCCTCTTTCGGCTTGGTACAAGACTAAAAAACCGCTCTACAAGGTTATGCATTCTCATGGTTCACCTCAGATAATTTTGAGGCAAGTGGTTTTGAGTTAATTAAACGGTATTCACCAGTGTGGGTATACATTCTTGATTCAAGAAATAAATCTAGGTCAACTTGCCTATAGAATACCCTACTTCCTATTTTTACAAATGGAAGACTTACACTACCTCTAGTTCTCCAGTCTTGAAGCGTTGTTGGTTTTAATCCTAAATAATCAGCAGCACTAGCTTGGTTACGCATGGTCTCAAACATTTTTTCACCTTGTTTGTTGATATAACAAGGCCACCATACTTGATGAAAAAGAGCATTGGCACTCCTGAAAAGTTAAATTTGGGGAGTCACTTATTGATTTAAAACGATTTTTATTTTTAATTAATTCACACTATAGCTTTTAAGGTAGTTATATACTTCGTCGCGAGTGTCGCCTAACAGCAGATCAAAAGACTCAATACTGTCACTTACCAGCCACATAGATTTATTGCACACTGGTGGAGAATCATCTTTATTGCGAGCGCTTGTATATGTGAGTCCAAATTTTTGTAGCGCCTTAGACATTTGGAGGAACGTTACCAACTCTGTATCAGTTTTAGCCCTACCAATATCAAATCCACTAACGCCCATATTACTAAATACTAAGGCACTCCAGTAATGTAATACGCTGCTCTTTTCTGAAAATACTTTAGATATATGTCTAGGGGTTGATGGAATTGCCTTATCCGAATTCGCCCAGCATTTACCTTTAACGCTCTTACTAACAAGATGAGCCGCCTTACTCTTGCTTGGCTCCTCTATATGCTTATCACAAACCATAGTGTACAAATACGCAAACATCCATCCAGCTATATGCCCTTTCCGATGTTCCTCTAACGCCCTTTTTTCTATACGCCTATCGTCCACTTTGTTGGCTATTAGTTTTTTCCAATATGGCTCCATATCCCATTTATTAAATTTATACATCTGTCTACTAATTGAGATGGCTATTATGTTCGAATCAAAGAATATTTTATCATTTGCAAACAACATCGCCGCTCTAATTATGTCCCAATCAGTCACTTCAGGTGGGTAATGTGGCACCCATTCCATTAAAATTTTTTGCACACCAACTTGAGAATCTATGTTTGTCATAGCTCATCTCCTAATTTATCACTGGCCGCAATCATTGCAACAGACGCTTTTTCCATCGACTGTCTCACTGGATCTTTATTAACATGAGCGTAAATGGCTGTGGTTGCTAAGTTTTTGTGATTAAGGCTTTTACCAATAATAGCTAAACTTGATCCCAAGTTAACCTGCCATGATCCCATGGAACGTCGTAAATCATGAATCCTAGTGCCCCGGTAGTGAACAATTCCTGCCTTAGATAACACACTTTTCCATGCCTTCTCAGGGCTTTCTATGTGTCCAGACTTACTATGAGAACTCATGAAAACCCAAGCGTTGTCATCGACCGTCAAACCTTTCCTAAGTTCTAGCAAGGTTAGCGCAGCTACGACCAGTGGAACCTCATGGCTCGAACCATTTTTAGTACTTGGTATAAACCATGTCGCTTTATCAAAGTTAACCTGATCCCAGCGCATAGCCATTACATTTGCTTTTCTGGCTCCAGTAAACAAGGACATTAAAAAAAAGTCTCTCATCGTATGATTTTGAAGTTCAGACAAAGCCTTGAAGAAATTAGGCATTTCAGACTTATCCAAGAAACGATCTCTAGGATGAGACGGGTATTCTTTGATGCCAGCACAAGGATTATCACCTTTCCACTGCTCTGAAATAGCATAGTTGAAAACTGTTTTAAGTAGCCTGAGCATTTGGTTTGCTGCTCCTTCACCACCAGCTCGTGATACCACCGTCCGACCGTTTATGACCTGCTTATTTTGCCTTTTATGGCTCGCTACATAGTGTACTAATTCTTTTATGTCACCACTGTTGATTGATGACAACTTCCAAGAAGATAACTTAGTGGCATGGCAGTTATAACGCTGCTCATCGATGCGCCAGGTCTTTTTATAGATCTTGGCATAGCGTTCAATATAGATTTCAAACATTTCACCCAAAGTTACTTCTTGCCTTATAGATCTAACCTCGACTGCAGGATTTAGGCCATTAGCTACAACACCATTGTATTGAGCTGCTATTTTTCTAGCCTGATCAACTGTAACTGCCGGGTATTGACCTATAGTTAGCCGCTCTTTACGACCCAATATTCGCTTGCTATAGAAAAATGATTTAGCGCCAGACTTTGTAACACGAAGGCCCAGGCATGGGGTGTTGACGTCCATATATTCTGGTCGTGAGTCATTGACTGGAACAGGAAGCGATTCGATAGATCGCTTGGTAAATACAAACTTTTTTGCTGTCACATTGATCCTAGAGTACACTCGGGGAACTCAGGGGGAACTTGGGGGAACAATATCTACCAAGAAACACCAAGTAAGATAAAGTTAATATATCTATAAAAACCATATATTACAAGGATAAACTAGAATAATCAATGTTCTAAAATATCTAGAACAGAGGACTCATAATCCTTTGGTCGTCAGTTCAAATCTGACCAGGCCCACCATATGCGAAGGGTTAGTAGGTTTGCGCCTACTAACCCTTTTTTATGGGGCTACCCTAGTACTGCTTCTATTATTTTTCACTAAAATATCGATTCTTCATATTATGGATGTGCTAGGATGCCATATTAAATAATTAGCACGATGTTGAGAAAATCAGCAATGAAGAACAAAGTATCGTTAAGCCGGCGCCAATTGTTAATACTTGCATCAGGTTATCTAGTTGCTGCTCCTTTGGCTGCCTTAGCAGAGGGCATTTACCCTGATATACATGTGGTTAAAAACCCACAGTGTGGTTGTTGCAATGCATGGATCGAAATTTTAAAAGACAAAGGCTTCAATGTTACTACTGAAGATCGCTCTGGCAGCTTTTTAACTGAGTTTAAGATTCAGAGTGGCGTCCCCAACGATATGATGTCCTGTCATACCGCTAAAATTGATGGGTACTTCATCGAAGGACACGTTGACGCCAGCGACATTAAACGCCTCATAACAGACCGCCCTGATGCTTTAGGTTTAGCCGTGCCAGCAATGCCTTACGGCTCTCCCGGGATGGGACCTGAAGAAGAGCGTGAAGCATACGATGTTTATATAATCAGCGCTGATGGCACAGCAGCAGTATTTCAACATTACCCTGAAGCAGGCATGTCTGTTTAAGAGTGCCCTAATTAACGTCTAATTTCTTATTTCCTAAACTATGTACTGGGGGTACCCCCCAATTTGTGTGGCCCAGAAATCTGGGGAACGTACCTATAACCAGCGTGAGTAAACACTCCCAGATCATTACTTAAAACCCCCATGAGTTCACTACCTCCAGCTTGAGTATGAATTTCAAGGACCTCTTTGAGAATAGCGACGCCACCGGCACTGTTAAGGCGATTAATACCTACACACATAAGAAACCAAATCATCACTTTGTCGGCCTTAGTGAGGGCTAATGTCAACAAACAAAAACCTGCCTCAAGCGATCCAGAATCTTGATAACATCTGGGCGCGTGACCCTAGGAATCTTTCTTAATTTATGAGCTTATGATTCTGATTTAAAAGCCTCATAAAATGCTACAGCGTGTCATCTCATTCATTTAGTCTAAATGGTTCACTTATGGGCGCAATTGTTACCCAGCGACGATTTCAGAATCGTCGAGGTCCTAGATTGGAGGAAGTACCTCAACTCGATGTTCGAGTATTAAAACGTATCGAATTATTTGATCTAAGTGTTTCAAGCGGTTCATTTTAGTGGACAAGTTTATCGCTCTCAGAATACGCTCTAGAGCACACATATAAAGACTCAACGTGGTTATTTCCTATGCTGTAAAGATGAACCGGGGAAGACCCCCCTTTCCTGCCTCAGGAAAACTACTTAGGGCACACATGAACTTATTAAAGATTTCCAAGAAGTGTCTATGAATTAATTTTTTTGATATCCGTTTTATCAGGCCGCAGTCAACCCTGACACTGCTGCAATTAAATTTTCTTCTGTCATTTCTTTACCCGTATACTCTCCAACCAGCCGCCCTTCTGCCATGGTCAATATGCGGTGACTCACACCAATCACTTCTGGCATCTCTGAAGAAATGACAATCACGGCTAAGCCTTGTTCAGCCAGTGTCGCGATGTATTGATGAATGGCAGATTTGGAACCCACATCAACGCCCCTAGTTGGCTCATCAAGAATAATTAATTTTGGATGGGCACATAGCCATTTGGCGAGAACTAATTTTTGTTGATTACCACCAGACAGATCAGAAAGCAATTGCTCTGGCCCCGTCGTTTTAATTTCAAGTTTGGTTTTATAGTCTTCAAATACTTGCAGTTCCTTGTCCACCCTAGGAACCCCCATGTTTGAATATAAACTAAGGTGTGGCAGAGTCATATTGTGTCTGCCGCCCATACCCAATATCAGCCCTTGCGATTTCCGATCTTCAGGCACCAGTGCCAACCCTTTTTCAATGGCCTGTTTTGGGGATGAAAAACTTACCTTTTGATTATCAAAAATGATTTCGCCACTATCTTTTTGGCGCACACCAAAGAGTGTTTCAGCAACTTCAGACCGACCCGCACCTATCAAGCCATATAAACCAACCACTTCTCCTGCTCGGACTGAAAAGCTGACATCTTTAAACAAACCCCGTATGGTTAATTGATTAACACTTAATAACTCGGCGCCAAATTCTGCTTTTGCTCGGTGAAAATACTGGTCTAGATCTCGACCAATCATTCTATTGGTGATTTCTCCAATGGTTGATTCACTAGTGTTCACCGTACACTGCACCTCTCCGTCTCTGAGAACCGTAATTCGATCTGCGATCTCAAAAATTTCATCCATTTTATGGCTAATGTAAACAATCGCCACACCCTTTTTACGTAAGGATCGCACGACTTCAAAAAGCTGATCTTTTTCAGTAGTTGTAAGTGTTCCAGTGGGTTCATCAAAGATAACAACATTGGCGTTAAAGACCAACGTGCGCGCAATTTCTACCATTTGCTGCTTCGCAATTGACAAATTACGCACAAGAACTTCGGGTCCAAAATTACAACCTAACTCGTCTAAGGCAATTTTGGCTGCTGCGTTCATTTTTCGTTTGTTAACTATTCCAAAGCGATTGGTTGGCCAGTCGCCTAGGTAAATATTTTCTGCAGCTGACAATTCGGGTGATAATGAAAGTTCTTGGTGCACCAGCAGGATGCCTAATTCTCGGGCTTCTTTGGGTGTCTTTATAATGACTTTTTTGCCACGATGGTGAATGGCGCCTTCATCAGGGTTATAAATGCCTGATAGCACTTTCATAAGCGTTGATTTACCTGCGCCATTTTCACCCATTAGCGCATGCACCTCGCCCGCCCTGATATCAAAACTAACTCTGTTAAGTGCGATCACACCCGGAAATTTTTTCAAAATAGAATCAGCAGTTAGAATAATTTCATTCATTTTTTCACCCTACCTAGATTGGCTAGAAGTTAACGTTTTATCAAGAATTAATGCGAGCACAAGCACTGTTCCCATGACGATCAACTCGATGTAATTAGGCGTGTTTAGCAGCCGCAACCCGTTCAGAAGCGCCGCTAGAGTAATAACACCCCCCACTGTTTTCCACATACTGCCATACCCTCCGGTTAAGCGTGTACCGCCCAAAACCACAGCAATAATAGTCCACAGTTCCCAAATTCTAGCGGCATTGGGTTCTGCAGTTCCTAAGCGCATAGACAACAAAACGCCAGCAACCCCAGCTAATAGACCACAAAGGGTGAAATTAATGACCTTATGACGTCGAACTCTGATGCCCGCCTCATGAGCAGACTTTTCGTTATCACCAACGGCATAAGTCTCTAATCCATGTTTGGTCTTAGAAAGAATCCACTGAAAAAACAGGGCGAAACCGAAAAATATCATTGCAGTAAGCGACACTGGGCCAAGATAAATTTCTGGGTACTCTGTGTATGAATAATCACTGGTCATTAAGGCTTCTTCACCCGTAAAAATGAACACAATTCCACGAATACCCATCAGTGAACCCAGTGTGATTATAAAAGAATGAATTCCAGATAATGCAACTAAGGCGCCGTTAATGAAACCAAAGAAAGCACCCGACAATAAAGCCACTATAATAGCGGGCCAAATACCAATACTGTCCTGAAGACCTATAGCAAGGGCTGAGGATAAAGCTAACGTTGCACCCACCGAAAGGTCGATCTCTCCATTAAGCATAACCAAGGTCATTCCCACGGCAAGAAAGCCAATAAAAGATCCCTGCGTAAGCACATTACCAATATTATTTAGGGTGAAGAAATATGGCGAAGCAAAAGAAAACACCAGCATACAAATAAGCAAGAACACCCAGATGTGCTGCGCTCGAATGATTCTTAATATGCTTAAGCTTGAACTTTGAATTGATGTCATCGTTTTGGCAGTGTGGTCTTTTTTCACACCTACAGAGTTGCTCATACGAAAACCCTCCCTCTCTTAGCAGCTAAATCGATCCACACCGCAAGAATAATAACGGCCCATGTCACCAACCACTGAACATAATAAGCAAAGCCTAATAACAACAAGCCGTTTTGCACGAAGCCTAGCATTGTGACGCCAATGACTGTTCGCCAAATGGTACCCGACCCTCCCAGCATAGATGTGCCACCAAGAATTATTCCAGAAAGAACCGTAAGCTCATATCCTTGACCAATCGTACTTTGCGCACCCATGACTCGGCTTCCCATGATAATGGCAGCTAACCCAGTTCCAAAACCAGAGATGACATAAGCAATTAAAACGACCCATCTGGTTTGCACACCCGAAAACAAACTGGCTGTCTCGTTTCCTCCAATGGAAAAAACCCAACGTCCAAAATTAGTTTTTAAAAGTACAAAGCTGCCCACCAATGCGGCAAAGAAGAATATCCAAACAGGTACTGGAATATCTATAAACTCACTTCGTCCAAAAAACCGGAACCAAGTTTCTTGAGGGTTAGTTACGTTAACGTTTGAACCACCCGAGTAAAATAGTGTGGCGCCCTGCAACAATGACAACATCGCTAAGGTAACAATAAGCGAGTTTAACCGCATAAAACCGATCAAATAACCATTTACCATTCCAATTAAGAGACTCGCAAGCAAAGTATATGCGATGGCAATGGCAGGCCCTACTTGATTATGTTGGTCCACGACTAAAACCGTCAGCAAGGTAAGCATCGATCCAACTGACAAATCTAAGCGTCCCGTAATGACAACAAACGTCACCCCAATAGCGATCATTCCAGTGATCGACACTTGACGGATCACATCTAAAATATTCCCTAGGGTAAGAAATTCTGGTGAAGAAAAAGACACCACTGCTAAAAAGATGGCAAAACCACCAATCAAACCGTGTTTTTGCGCTGCATCACTGGCTTTTTTGAGAAGGGCCATAATAAAAAATCTACATTAGTTTTTGTTTTACTGATTCCATCATAGGTCTATTCAATAGTTAATTAGTAGCAGGAATTTATCCAAAATGGACATCTTATAGACTGGCTATGTTTAATAGACAAAATAAGCTTCCTCATACTCCCTTTTAGATTCAAATTTTTCTGATACTAATAAAATATCCAATTTGGACATATTGAGTATTGCGGGCTGCTTGCCAATTATGATGATAATAATAGACCGAGCAAATGAGGCTTGGGCTGAAAGATTATTAATTTAACGGAGTGTCAAAGTGATGAACAGAATAAAAACAACATCAGTAATTTCTATTGCTGGATTATTGTGTGCTGGCCTGCTAACGAGCGCAGTTCAAGCGGCCAATGCACCTGAATGGTTGGGTGGCAAGTTGACAAAACCACTTTCCGAAACCCGGATTGGTATTACCGTGTTATACCCAGGATCCAATGCTTACCAAGCCAAATATGCAGAAACAGCAGTAAGCTATGCAAAAGAACTTGGTATCGATGCGACAGTGATGGATCCTCAAGGTGACCCAGCGGTGCAGTTCAACCAAATTGAGGATATGGTTTCTCAAAATTTGGACGTTATTGTATTGTGGCCAACCTCGCAGAATGCTCTGATACCTGCAGTGCGTCAAGCAGCACGTGCGGGTATCCCTGTCATTACGTCAAATTCACCGATTGGAGAGGCTGGTCGCCGGTATATCAAAGCCCACACAGGTCCGGACGATTGCGCTCAGGCAGAACAAGCAGCAGAAATGCTGGGCGATTCACTCAATGGGAAAGGTAATATTGTCGTAGTTGAAGGTACGCCAGGTTATAGCGTTTCGATTCTTCGAAAGAACTGTTTTCTAGATAAAATAGAAGATGCATACCCCAACGTCAATATCCTTGCTAGCCAATCAGCCGATTGGAATCGTGAAAAGGCACAGACGGTTATGGAGACCTTCCTAACTAAGTTTGGTAACGACATTGATGGTGTTTATGCTTTTGATGATGGCATGGGTTTAGGCGTAATTAGTGCATTACAAGCTAAAGGCAAAAAGCCCGGTGACGTAAAAGTTGTAACCTGTAACTTATTTGGTGAAGGTTGGGACGCTATCAAAACAGGCTGGGAAACAGGATCCAATAAGCAATCAGCAGAAGATGATGCAATATTAGCTATCCAAACTGCAGTAAAAATTGCCCACGGTATTGATGTACCCACTTTAGCCCAAATTGAAACTCCAAAAATCCAAGCCAACAACGTTAACCAATTTGAACGTCCAAGCTGGTAGTTTGACAATAAACGGGTCGTTAGAATTTAACGCAATTGATTAACGATCTGTTTACTAATTGATCTAATAAAGTATTCATTTTTAGAAGGACAATTGCCTATTGATTTAGGCAGCTAAAGCCCTTGGAAAAAGGCCTCTCTCGTTGAGAGAAGCCTTTCACGGCGGGTGAAATCGAACTAACAATTAAGAAACAACTGGCAAATGTGTTTATGGCTTTTGCTCCAAACAGGGTTGAGACAAATCATATTTTGAGTGGTTCCATAACTTACAACGATAATCAGACTTGGCTCTCTATATGCAGCCAACAGATGAATGGATCTCAGGGAAATTAGCATGGAATCAAATAATAAACCTATTATTCGCGTTGGCTTAATTGGGTCTGGATTTATGGGCCGTTGTCACGCTAATGCTTTTCGCAACGTAAGCAGTTTATTCAATCTTCCAGTCAAAATAGAGCTCACTTGTTTAGCAGATATCAACAAAACCCTGGCGCAGCATAACGCAGACGCTCTCGGTTTTATTTCAAGTACAGACTGCTGGCAGGACATGGTCGCTGACCCAAATATCGATATTATTGCTATAACAGCCCCCAACGGGCTCCATGAGGAAATGGCTATCCTTGCTGCAAGCCATGGCAAAACAATTTATTGTGAAAAACCTCTGTCGACCACTTTAGAATCGGCTATGCGTATGGTGGATGCAGCTAATAATGCCGGTGTCGTTACTCAAGTGGGGTTTAATTTTTTACGCAACCCACTCTTTAAAATGGCTAAAACCATGATAGAAAGCGGTGACCTAGGCGACATTGTCAGCTTTCGTGGGACTCATGCCGAAAACTATATGGGTGAATCACGCCAACCCCATTCATTTAGGACCCACCCCCAAGGGGGAGGGGCGTTAGCTGATATAGGTAGCCATATAACATCATTAGCTCGCTATTTTTTGGGCCCTATAAGCAGAGTGAATGCACACCAAAAAACGGTCGTCAAAGACAGGCCGCGCACACTTGGAAGTTATGAAATGCTACCGGTTCAAGTTGATGATGTTTCACATGTGTTGATGGAATTTGCTAGCGGCTGTATCGGCAGTATTAATGTTTGCTGGCTGCAGACAGGGCGCAATATGGACCTGTCCTTCGAAATCACGGGCACCCTTGGGGCCATTCATTTTAATCAAGAAAGAATGAATGAAATCCACGTTTATAAGCCTATTCAAAATACATCCGAAACCGGGTTTACCAAAATAGAAACAGGCGCTCAGCACCCTCCCTACAATCAATTTTGCCCAGCGCCGGGTCACCACATTGGGTTTAACGATTTAAAAGTGATCGAAGTGGCCGAACTTGTTAATGCGATGTTAAACAGCGAACCACTGTTTACAGATTTTCAAGAAGGCTACCGAGTCCAACGCACCATCGATGCTATGCAGTCCTCTGCAGACACCGGACAATGGGTTAGTATAAAGGAGCACATTAAATACAATGGAAAGTAAATACGACTATATTATTATAGGGGCAGGTTCGTCAGGCTGCGTAGTAGCTGGCCGCCTGGGCGAAGCTGGATACAGAGTATTATTGCTGGAGGCGGGAGGAAAAGACAACAGCCCTTGGATAAAAATTCCATTGGGCTACTCTAAATTGTACAACAACCCGAAGGTTAATTGGTGCTATACGAGCGAGCCAGAGCCAGAATTGAATAACCGGCCTTTATTTCAGCCAAGAGGCAAAGTGCTTGGTGGGTCTGGTTCTATTAACGGCATGATTTATATGCGCGGTCAGGCACAAGATTTTGATTCTTGGGAAGCCCAGGGATGCGCTGGGTGGGGCTGGGAGAAAGTGCTACCCTATTTTAAAAAATCAGAAAATCAACAACGCGGTGCAAGCGAATTCCATGGTGTGGGTGGCCCTTTAGAAGTTTCCGATTTGCCCTCTAATCATGCTCTGGGTGAAGCCTTCCACAGTGCTTCTGAGGCGCTTGGCTCCCCCCGCAACAATGACTTTAACGGTGCCGGCCAAGTCGGCACAGGCTATGTACAAATCAATACTAAAAAGCAAAGGCGCTGGAGTACCGCGTCGGGATTTTTAACTGGGCCTGCAATGCAAAATATTACAGTGCAGCTTGGTGCAATGGTCGAGAACATTATTCTAAAGAACGGCGTAGCGACGGGTGTTCGTTGGAGCAACAAGTCTGGAAAATATGATAGCTTTGTGACTAAAGAAGTCATTGTTTGCGGTGGTGTTTTCAACTCACCACAGATTCTAGAATTGTCGGGTATAGGTAATCGAGAGGTACTTGAGAAAGCCGGTGTTGAAGTTCAGCACGAGCTGCCAGGAGTGGGGGAAAACCTTCAGGACCACTTCGGTATCAGTGCAGAATATCAGTGCAGCAAAAGAATTACCGTTAACGATTTATACAATAATCCGTTTTTAGGCGGCTTACAGTTGTTACGGTACCTAGTGTTTAAAACTGGTCCCTTTGCCGACAATGGTAATTACTCTAATACTTTTATTACCACAGCTCCTCATATTAAAACCCCAGATATGATGATTACTTTAATGGCTTGGAATACGGGCGAAGATTTGAAGCCCAAACCGTTTTCCGGTTTTACGATTTTGGCTGAACATATTCGGCCTAAATCCAGAGGTTCCTGTCACATCAAGACTTCCAGCCAACAAGACGCACCCGTCATTAAATTTAATTTTCTTAAGCATCAAGATGACATTGATGCGGCCATCGCAGGACTCAAACAGGCCCGAAAAATCGCTCAAACAGCACCCATGGATGAGTTTGTGAAAAGCGAAATTTCCCCGGGGCCAGGCCCAAAAACTGAGGCTGAATTAGAAGCTCACTGTCGGCAAAATGGTTTGTCTTTGCTGCATGGCGCAGGGACCTGCCGCATGGGCACAATAGAGCAAGAAGATGCTGTTGTAGATTATCGTTTAAGAGTGCGCGGATTAAAGGGTTTACGGGTCGTTGATGCGTCTATTATGCCCAACGTGGTATCGGGCAATACTCATGCCACCGCAGTAATGATTGGCGAAAAAGGTGCAGCAATGATTATTGAGGATGCCAAGGCGTGATTAATATTGCAGTGATCGGTGCTGGTCGTATGGGTCAAATATATTGCCATAATGTGTCGAAAAATGAACATTGTAAGCTCGTTTATGTGGTCAGTAGAACACTAGAATCAGCATCCAAACTAGCCCATAAATACCAAGCAAATGCGTGCACAGAAATTAGTGTGGCCATCAATAACGAGGCTATCGATGCCATTATTATTGCTAGCCCCACACCGACTCATTTAGACATTGTTACTATGGCAGCAAAAGCTGGAAAAGCGGTGTTTTGTGAAAAGCCCATTGATCTAGAGATACAAAGGGTCGATCAGTGCTTGCAAACGTTAGCCCAGTATCCAATACCTTTTATGTTGGGTTTTAACCGCCGCTTCGACCCACAAATTAGCAAACTTCGACAAGCCGTATTAGCAGGCGACGTCGGTCATTTGCATATGTTGCTACTGACGAGTCGAGACCCATGTCCACCTCCAGTCAACTACCTACAAAGTTCTGGGGGTTATTTTATTGACAGCACAGTGCATGACATTGATTTGATGTGTTGGATCAGCCAAGAGTTACCTCTTGAAGTCATGGCCACCGGGTCCTGTCTTGTTGATCCTAAGATCGGTGAACTGGGTGATATCGACACCAGCATGACCATGATGATGATGCCCAGTGGCGCCATTTGCCATGTAAACAATAGCCGGCGGAGCGTGTACGGGTTTGATCAGCGCATAGAAGCCTTTGGTTCCAAGGGCATGCTGCAAACACAAAACCAACATGAACACTCGTTACTCAGCTATTCTGACACCCACACTAATATGGCGTCACCACTAGAATACTTTTTTTTGGAGCGCTATGAACAATCCTATCGCATTATTATTGATGAATTTATTGATGCGGTACAAAACAAAAATTCTATAGAGTGTAATCAATTTGATGGTCGCAATGCTCTAGCTATAGCTCTTGCTTGTAATCGATCAGTTAAAGAACGCAAGGCCATTGCGCCAGTCTATTGCTAGCCCTATTCCTAGCCATGAGCGCACAAAAAACAGAGGCTATTGGAGCTCCCAAGCTTATGGTGGAAGTTGTTAGTGCGGCTCCACCTATTTATTTCAGTGGCTGGTGAATCCTCGGCGGGCCCACTCTCATTGAAGGATGACTTCCATAACACACCTAGGTAAAATGTTGTCGATATTATCAATTCAATTGGTAGGGCCATGACCCAAACTGAATTACTGTCTATCCTCGAATTTGTAGAAAAAATACAGTTTATGGCGCAGGGAAAAAATACCTTGTCTGGTGTGGATTCTCGTTGGAACATCATTTTGTATGCCATGCGCCGTCATCTTGAAGGTAAAATCCTTACCCAAACAGCCCTGACGATGGCAGCAAATGTGCCCTATGGCACAGCGATACGCCGAATTAATGAATTGATTGATGACGGTTACATACTAAAACGTCAACGTTCCAAAACTGGAAAGTCTTTTTCCTTACATCCTTCCAAACAGCTGATCGGCAGATTCGAAGAATATGCATTTCAACTTAAATCTCACATCGGCGTTACTTTTGGTTTTAATGAGGGTGGCAAGTCGTTGGATGACTTCTATTTTGGTGCTTCTTATATGGCGTCCAGCACCCTATCTTTTCCTTCGGCCTTAAGTTTTGGGGTCGGTTTTGATAAAAAGCTACGCATATTAGGCCCCACTGATCCCACTTTTAATTTTCTGGCAGATAATCCTCGTCAAATTAATGAATTTTGCGGTGGCACTGTAGAGATGGTGGTGATGAATTTGGATGATCTCCGACAAGAGTCCATTCGTAACGCTTTATTAGAGGAGTCTGAGTACGATCTCATTGCCTTTGATTTGCCTTGTTTAGGTGAATTTGTTGCTAAAAAAATGATAGCGCCTCTGAATGATAGAATCGATGAAGAGAAATTCAATTTTACAGATTTTCATAATGCTGCTTGGCAGGGATCAGCTTACCAGGGCGACCAATATGGTATTCCTATTCAATCCACTAGCGAGGTATTTTTATACCGTACCGATCTGTTTGAAGAGTTTGATATTGGTTGCCCACCACAGCAAGTTGACGATGTTTTGCAAGCCGCACAGAAATTACATCAGGTACAGCCAGGCTTAAGTGGTATTGTCATGAACTATGGGATAGGTACTCCCATAGCCCATACTTTTATGCAGACTATGGCGTCTATGGGCCAAAGCATCATGTTGCAAAGCACAGAGTCGAATAGATTATTTCATCAAGGACGCCCAAGAGTCGATACCGAGGTGGGCGAAAAGACGATGGAATATCTTTTAGAGTTACTCGATTATGCTCACCCATGCAGCCTAACTTGCGATTGGGATAAGCGGATCCGTACTTTTGCTAAAGGCGAGGCTGCGATGACATATGGTTGGTCCATCCGAGCATCCATGGTGGAGTTAAGTGATTACACAACTGTTGCTCGGCAGGTAGGCTATTGCGCTCCACCTAGCGCAGTTGGGGTGGCTTCTGTGTCGCCCATTGGGGGTTTTTCCTTAGCTATCCCCAACAATATGAGCAAGGCAAGCAAAGATGCTGCTTGGCGTGTCATGAAATACTTAACTAGGCCAGAGCTGATCAAATGGTATGCTTTAAATGGTAACTATTCGAGCACTCGTTATTCAACCAGTGCCGACCCCGAGGTAAAAATGGTGAGCCCGGTGGTGGAACTGGTTGATGAATTAGAGCGTAAAGGTCAAGTGCAAAGCGGAGTCAGGCCCCCAATCCCAGAATATTTTGATATTATTAAAATACTTGGTGAGGAAATTCATTCAATTTTAGTCCGTACATATAGCGTGGCAGCGGGTCTAAAAAGAGCGCAAGATCGGCTTGATAGGTTGTCGATTAGCGTTTAGGTAAGTCGATCTTTTCAGTCACAAGAACCTAAGGGACCTAGGTGGTTTGTAAAATTTTATAAATTCTATCAACTCTCCATTCTTTCTATGTTAGCTTGGGCTAACTGAGCAAAGCCATATTAAACGTGCTGAGAATTCTATGCAAAAACCCTATAAGTTATCCCGCCGCCAATGGCTTGTCTCTTCACTGGGAGTCTTAATCACTGCCATTGCTAATCCACTGCTTGCGCAAACTAAAGTCCGTCGTGTTCAACCTCAATATATTGCCTCCCTAGCCTTAGGTAGCTCCACGTCTGGCACTGGTGCAGAGACCTGGGGGCTATGGAGTGTGGATCCTGGCCCCATTGGTGTTTGGCTGCGCTTTTACCAACTTTTGCAAAAAGCTGGCAATATTGCCCCATCAGGATGGCGCTTTGATATCGATGATTGGTGGCTTGATGAAAACGGTTTAATCATGAAAGCACCCCAGTTCCCAATACCTGCTAGAAGATATTACGTCACTAATGGTGAAGAACATATTTCTTTACTGACTGTGGAACAACCAGATAGCGACGGGAAGCAGGCATGGTCATTGTCCGATGGTAAAACCATCGCTGATGTGACCCATGGGCCTTGTCGCTCTGCGCGCTATACACCAGTAGGAGATTCAGGCACCTGCTCACCGGCAAATGCTAACCGCGATGCATTCCCACTCAAACCTGGCGAAGCTCCACCACCTGTATTAGGTTGCAACCGAGATCAATACAGCGTGCTCATTGTTTTTGGTTTTCCTGTTGAAAGTTAGTAATTTAGTCGAGTACTTTTACAACACAAAATAAAGGGGTGGATGGTGGATTGGGACGAAAGATTTTCGATTGAGGATTATTTGTTTGGGGCAGAACCCGCGCAGGCTTTAGTTAATTTGGAACACTATTTGATCCCACAGGGAGACACCTTAGTGATTGCCGACGGCGAAGGTCGTAACTCGGTTTATCTGGCGAGCAAGGGTTTCAAGGTCACAGCCACAGACGCATCAACAGTTGCAAACATTAAGGCAAAGGCCTTAGCTGCCAGCCAAAATGTAGAAGTCAATTACCAAGTAGAAGATTTTTTTGACATTGATTGGTCAGCTAAACAGTACGACAATATTGTTGGTATATTCTTCCAATTTATTCCACCCGATAAAATCAAACAAGTATTAATGAACCTAAGATCAGCCACTAACAAAGGTGGCACTCTTTTAATTCACGGCTACACCCCTCAGCAAATTGAGTTGGCTACAGGTGGCCCCAAAGACGTCTCACTTATGTATACCAAAGAGTTGTTTGAGGACGTGTTTGAGCCTGAGGAAATACGCGTTAACAAAGAGTACCAGATGCAATTAAGCGAAGGGTCGGGTCATAAAGGCCAGTCTGCGTTGATCGACTTTGTTGCTAAGTGTTAGTTGAGCTTGGGTAAAACATTAAACAAAAGCCGTGCTTACGTGAATGAGGCTAAGTGAGGCTTCGTGAGTTAGTGAGGCTAAATGAGTGAACTGGCTCATCGATGCCTGTTGCAAGGGCCTTTATGGCAGTTCAAGTTGATCTGAATGAGTCTAAGTAGCGCCGAAAGCTCACCCTAAAAGTCCTTGTAGGGTCTTATTAGGGCTTTTTTTGTCATCTAATGCACCACTACAACCATTTAATTATTAACCCTTAAAGAAGTTCATTTTAGTGATCAAATCGTCAGTTTGATCATTGAGAGATAAACTTGAATGAGAAGACTCTTCCACTAAGGCTGTATTAAGTTGATTAACTTCTTCCAATTCGGCAACAGCTTTATTCACTTGGTTGATCACAGAGGATTGTTCATTCGTAGCCGCTGCAATTTCAGTGACAATGTCATTCACCTCTTCAATGGATTGGGCAATAGAGTTAAGCGCTTTGCCGGTCTTGTCGACTAGATGACTGCCCTCTTTCACTTTATTCGAACTATCTTCAATGAGGAGTTTAATCTCATTGGCTGACTGTGCCGCCTTTTGTGCTAAAGAGCGCACCTCACCTGCGACTACAGCAAAACCACGACCGTGATCTCCAGCTCTAGCGGCTTCTACAGCAGCATTAAGGGCAAGCAAATTAGTTTGAAAGGCAATGCCGTCAATGAGATTGATGATGGAGGCTATTTTTTTACTAGCCTCGTCAATTTGGCCCATTGCTTCAACCGCCTGTTGTACCACCACTACGCCACCTGTCGCTTCATTTTTTCCTGAAGCCACGAGCTTACCAGCCACATTAGCATGCTCAGCATTAAGTTCAATGGTGGCTGCCATTTGCTCCATTGAGGCTGAGGTTTCCTGCAAAGACGCAGATTGCTGATTGGTGCGTTTACTTAATTGTTCTGAACCACGGCTGATTTCTCCAGCATTAGCAGCAATGCCTTCACTGGCTACCAGCACCGAGCCTACCGCCTGATTCATCTTGTCTAGGGAGCTGTTAAGGGCGTCTTTAAGACGAGCAAGGCTACCTTGGTAATTGCCATCAATGCGCTGTGTAAGATCACCTTGGGCCATTGCTTCGCTGACTTCAACTGTTTCTTTTAAGGCCGTGGCAATGGTGGAAAGAGAATTATTAACCCCCGATTTGAGCTTATCAAGGTCACCCTTCAAGGGTGTACTCACGCGTTGATCAAAGTCACCCTCTGAAACTGCCTGCATGACTTGATTGATTTCCCCTATGGCTTGCTCCATCACATGAAGAGTATTTTCCATCACTGTGCGAAATTCGCCAGTCATCTCGACACCTTCTAGGCGATAACCAAAGTTACCTTCTGCAATGGCTTTCATTACCTGTTCAAGGCTATGCATAGTCTTCTCAACACTGCTAGCAGAGGCATTCACTCCATCTTTTAGGCGCAATAGATCGCCTTTGAAATCATCTTCAATACGGCTGTTAAAATGGCCTTGGGCAATATCTGCCACCACACGATTAGATTCACCAAGGGCGGTTTGTATAGAGTCCATGAGACTATTGACCGCATGGGCCGCTTGGCCAACCTCATCTTGATCACTGGGGATCCAATCCACACGCATATTAAAGTCGCTGGTTCGTTCAATGCGGGCCACTCGACCAGCAAGAAAGCAGATCGGCAGAGCGAAGGCG
>Ga0209192_10000638_pt1 | contig 32463 bp, 28 predicted proteins | sample ArcticOcean_MG_C_11_FD_187433 | JGI IMG/M metagenome (GOLD analysis project Ga0209192, IMG submission 187433) | Marine microbial communities from western Arctic Ocean - ArcticOcean_MG_CB2_154 (SPAdes) (version 2) | ecosystem: Environmental > Aquatic > Marine > Oceanic | place: Arctic Ocean... | reverse complement strand
TGATATAGTAGTTGGCACTGATGTTGAAACTGGTGCTGCCGCAAATAGAAAATTTATATTCTTAAAGAGGCAAGCAGACTACGATAACTTTGACAAGTATGTTGCGATGCCAGCAGGAACAGTTAATCACACATATGAAACAAAAGCAGACATTGATGCGGCAGTTAGTACTTTGTTAACCAATCAAGTATTGTATGCAGTAACTGATAAAAAGTTTTATGTTATTAGTAATACAACTGGAACAAAGATAACAGTTGAAAGTTTAGATTACAAAGTACGCACCGGGCGTGATGCAATTAAGTTTCATTACTCGCACCATGCACCCAATGACAGACGTATTGATCCAAGTCCGGGTAACATTATTGACATCTATCTACTAACGCAAAACTACAGTGATGCGTATGCAGAATACGTACAAGATACTAGTGCAACTATACTGTTGCCTACTAAGCCAACAGTAAACAGTCTAAGAAGTCAGTTTAGTAGTTTAGAAGGTTATAAGAGTTTAAGTGATGCACTTGTAATGCACAGTGCAAAGTTTAAGCCACTATTTGGTTTAAAAGCAGATTCAAATCTACGTGCAAGTTTTAAAGTAGTTAAGAACCCAGGATACAATATTAGCGACAGTGAAATTAAATCAAAATTAGTTACCGCACTTAATCAATATTTTGCAGTTGAGAACTGGGACTTTGGTGAAACATTTTACTTTAGTGAACTAAGTGCTTACTTGCATACCACTCTTACTCCTTTCTTAAATAGTGTTGTAATTGTTCCAACAAGTGGAACACAAGCGTTTGGTAGTTTATATCAAATTAGTTGTGAGCATGATGAGATATTTGTTAATGCTGCAACAGTTAATGATGTAGCAATTATAGGTTCTATTACTGCTTCTAACATTAAAGCAACAGGCGAAGTATACACAGGTTCAGCAACAACAAGCGGAACATCATCTATTACAACAACATCATCCGGTAGCGGTGGTGGTGGCGGTGGGGGCTACTAATGGCTAAACGTAAATCCAGTTCGTTCTTACCTAAGTTTTTACAGACTACGAAGAACGAAAAATTCTTACATGCTACACTAGATCAGTTACTTAATAGTAAGAACCTAGAACGTATTGACGGCTTTGTTGGTAAAAGACGAGGACCTAGTTATAGTATTGACGATCCATACATCAGTACAGTTGGTGTTAACAGACAGAACTATCAACTAGAGCCTAGTACAGTTTATAAAAAAAATAATGAAATTGAATTTGTTGTAACATATGATGATTTAATTAATAACATTTCTGCTAACGGCGGTAATTCAACAAGACATGATAGATTATTTGAACAAGAATATTATAACTGGGGTGGCTTCAGTGACTACGATAAGTTAATTAACTTTGGTGAGTACTACTGGTTACCAAGTGGTCCTGGAACAGTCGCAGTTAGTGCAAATGATGTTCCAGTTAACGCAAACTTTACAGTTACACAATCTGGGTTAACAGATTATAAACTAAGTCCGACGTACGGCGAAACAACAAATCCAACTATCTATTTGGTACGCGGTGGTAGTTATAATTTTGTAGTTGATCAAACTAGTCAGTTCTGGATTCAGTCAGAGCCAGGCACTACTGGTAAAAGTTTAATAAGTTTTAACCGTAGTACACGTGACATATTTGGTGTAACTAATAACGGACAGAATAATGGCACAGTAACATTTAATGTTCCTAAGTCAAGAGATCAACAATTTTTTACACAAACATTAGTTAACATTGCAGCAATTGACTTAGCAAGTGACTTAACACATAAACAAATTAACGGAAAAACAGTCACACAAGTTAAAGCACTTGGCGGAGTTGACGGACAGTTATTCCTTGAAAATAAAACTGTTATCTTTACACATAGTACCGAAGACGATAGTAACTGGGATGCCACAACTGTATTGCCCAAGGCAAGTCGTTTTAGTATTTTTAGAATACAAGTTGGCGGTAGTGGCAAGATTACATTATTACCTATCCAGGCAATAGACATAGACAAAAAAGTACAAATTAATGAAGGACAACTTCATAGTACTAAAGAATACTACAGAAACCCTAGTGTAGATAGTTTGCAAGTAGTACCGACAATTACTGCGCCGGTGAGTACGCTATACTATCAAGATAGCACAGAAGACACACGCTATGGAGTTATTAAACTAATTGATCCTGATTACAGACACTTAGATATTGATAACGAGATTACTGGTAAGAAAGCATACACAAGTCCAAACGGAGTTGAGTTTACTAATGGGTTACATGTTAGTTTTGATACAACTGTTTTACCTAACACATACCAAAGCAATACATATATTGTCGATGGTGTAGGTGATGGTATATTCTTAATTAATAAAGACGAGCATATAAGTTACGAACTAGCCTCTACTGAAACAAAAGATTACATCACAGTTAGACGTGGTAGTGTAGATAGAAATGCATGGAGCAGAAGTAACCACTGGTATCATAAAGCAGTAGTCAATACTATTGCTACACACAACAAAACTATTCCAACACTGGATCAAACTGCTAGAGCAAACAGACCTATCATCGAGTTTAACAAGAACTTAAATCTTTTTAATCATGGTGAAATTGGATTAGTACCGATTGACTTGTATGACAGTACAACAACTGATGCATTAAGTGTTATACAAAACAGTGGTACTTTTAGAATCGATGGCGTACAATTAACTGACGGCATGAGAGTTGTATTCAGTGCAGATACAAACCTAGAGGTTAAGAATAAGATTTATATAGTTAACATTGTTAACTTTCAAAACAGCGGATCAACCGAAGTTAGACTAGTTGAAAGCACAACAGATACTATTGCAGTTGGAACAGGGTTTGCAGTTAAGCAAGGCACGTTACTCAAAGGAAATAGTTACAAATGGACTGGTACTGCATGGCAACTATGTCAAGCAAAGACACTAGTAAACCAAGCACCTTTATTTGATATATTTGATGCAACTGGTACAAGTTTTAGTGATACAACGTCTTACATAGGAAATAACTTTACAGGAAGCAAGATATTTTCTTATGCAATCGGCACAGGTGCAGCAGACAAAGAATTAGGATTTGCATTAAAGTACAGAAACTTTAGTAATATCGGCGATATTACTTTTAACAATGATTATAGTACTGATACCTTTTCGTATACAACAAGTACAGGTAGTGCAACTAAAAATGTTAACACTGGCTTTATTAGAAGTACAGATGTTACACTAGTTAAAAGATACACTGACGGGTGGGTAAGAGTAATTAACCCAAGTACACAGTATCAAGAAATTATGTACTTTGCATCTGGAGATGCAAAACAGTTTGACTTAGGAGTTGCTCCGGTTGCTGCAACTGCATCACGTCCAAGTGTTATAATTTACAAAGACAATGTTGAAATAACAACTGGCTGGAGTGCAACGACATTTGGTAGCAGAAACGTTATAGAGTTTACAACTGCACCGGCTGCTAAATCACAAATTATTATTGAAGTATTAAGTAATACTGCAACACTATTTGGAACTTATCAGGTACCAGTTAACTTTAGTAACAATGCATTCAACGCTAAGTTTGATACTATTACGCTAGGACAAATGCGTAACCATGTTGACAGTACACTAAAAACTGCTACTGACTTTAAAGGTAGTTACCCTGGAAGTAGTAACTTAAGAGATATTGTTAATAGCTCAGAACATGCTGGTAACATTTTACATCATAGTGCTGGAATGGTGTTTCCAAGTGTTTTCTTACAAGACAGCAATTTAAATTTTGTTAAGTCAGTTGAGTATAACGCAAGTGAATACAGTAAGTTTAAGCAGAAGTTTATACAAGCAGCCAATACATTAGATTTAGATTTTAGTGACATACCGGGTGCAGTTGATGTAATACTTGCAAGTATTAACAACACAAAAAGTAGTACGTTTCCTTTTTATAACAGTGATATGGCTGGACACGGAACTAATAAAAAGATTAGAAAATATACTATCACTGACGATCGCCAATTAAGTTATCAGTTTGATAATACATATGCTCTTGGAACAAACAGTAGTAGAAGTGTATTAGTATATCGTAATAACATACAGTTACAAAACGGAACTGACTATACGTTTAGCAGTATACGTGCCGCAGTAAATGTTAAAAAAGGATTACTGGCATTAAATGATGTTATCAAGATTGTTGATTACACAAGTACGTTTGGTAACTATATTCCACCTACTCCTAGTAAGTTAGGCTTATATCCAAAGTTTCAACCTGTCAAGTATACTGACAACAGTTATTTTACTGCCGTTGAAATGATACAAGGACATGATGGAAGTAAGACACGTGCATTTGGTGGGTACTTAGATAGTATTATACTTGAATTAGAAAATAGAATTTATAACAATATTAAAGCAACTTACAAGCCAGAAGTATTAGACATTCAAGATGTAATGCCTGGACGTTGGAGAGATACAAGTTATACACTCATTGAGAAGAACGATATTATTGCAAAGTTTTTCTTAAAATGGGCAATACAGAACAGAGTTGATTGGACTACTAATGCTGAGTTTACATCTGACAATCAGTATAGTTGGAACTATAATCAATTAAACGATAAACTAACAGACGAATTACTTCCAGGTTTCTGGAGAGGCATTTATAACTTTTACTATGATACAGATCGTCCGGACACACATCCGTGGGAGATGTTAGGCATTTACGAAAAGCCTTCATGGTGGGAAACACGTTACGGTCCAGCACCTTACGCAAGTGGAAACTTAGTACTGTGGGAAGACTTACGTGATGGTAAAGTTTACAGTGATGGTGAAGGAATAACTTTCACAACAAATACAAACTATGCTCGTCCTGATCTACTAGATATGATTCCAGTTGATACACATGGTTCATTGCGTACACCTTGGCAGACACTTGCTAAAGGTTCAACCACTTTTGACCAAGACAACAACTGGACATTAAATGATTTTGGGCCTGCACAGTCAGCCTGGATGAAAAGTAGTGACTGGCCTTTTATATGCCAAATTGCAATGGGCTTAATGAAGCCTGCAAAATATTTTGCATTAGTTTATGATACTGACATCATTAGCAGAAGTACACTAACAAATAACATTGTTAATATTTCTACTAACAAACAAATACAACGTACTGATATTAAAATTCCTTTTGTTGATAGTGACATCATAAACGGATATGCAACATTCATTGGTAACTACATGCAATTCCTCGGAGTTGCTACAACTACCCTCGAAGATATTGTTGACAAGATGGATATCAATTTAGCATGTAAATTAAGCAGTTACACAGATAAAAAATTCTTAAAAGTACTTGCAGAGCAAGTAAGTCCAAATGCAGTTAGTGAAAATGTTATTATCCCAGATGAGGATTATAGTTTACATGTACAAAAAACTGGACCAATTATTAAGGCTCCATACAGTGGAGTAATTGTACAACGCAGTGACACTGGATGGTTATTATACGGTTACGATCATACTAATCCGTTCTTTACAGTTATACCAAGTGTACAAAGTGGCAACGTAACAACACATGAAGTGCTAGGAGATCGATACTACGAATACAAAGACTCAGAAGACTTTACACTACAGATTGCATACGGTACTGAACTTAAATCTCCACAACAAGTATTTGACTTCTTAATTGGTTACGGTCGTTACTTGTCGCTAATAGGGTATGATTTTGATAACAGTACAGAACAAGTTGCTGATGGCGTAATTACTGCAAACTGGGCAATGAGTGGTAAAGAATTTGCTTACTGGAACAAACAGAACTGGGGTGTAGGTGCAGTTATTAGTATAAGCCCAAGTGCTAACTTTCTACAGTTTAACCGAGAAGACGGAATGATTGACAGTCTTGTTAGTGATATAGGAAGTAGCAAGTCAGTACTAAATCAAAACTTTGACAGTTTAACAATTGACAGTTACAAAACAAAAAGAGAAGATGGCAGATTTGAATTAGTACCAGCACCAGATGCAGGCGGAATTTATTATGCAGATCTTAAAGTAGTACAATACGAGCATGTACTAGTGTTAAACAATACTACAGTTTTTAATGATATTGTATATCAGCCAGAGCTAGGTAACAGACAAAACAGATTACGTTTAGTAGGATGGAGAACACAAGGTTGGGATGGAAGTTTAACAGCACAAGGCTTTATTCTTAATCGTGGAAAAGTAGATTCATTTATACAAAACACAGATTATTCTAAAGGTGCTATTGTAAAGTATAACGACAAGTTGTATACTTCGATCAAAAAGCACACAAGCGGATCAGCATTTGATTATAATCAATGGGCACCGACTGATAGTTTCAAATTAGGATTACTTCCAAACTGGGATACCTTAGGTGGAAACTTTGAATCATTTTACGATTTGGACGAGGCTAACTTAGAAGGTGATGCTGACAGATTTGGTAAAAGTGTTATTGGTTATCAGTCAAGAACTTACTTACAGAATTTAGGCCTTAACGATACATCACAGATAAAATTCTATCAAGGTATGATACGTGAAAAAGGTACTAAGAATTCAATTGACAAACTATTACGTGCTAAACTAGACAACACTACTTCAGACATTGAGTTATACGAAGAGTGGGCAATACGTAGTGGAGAGTTTGGCGGCACTGATGTAAACAACAGAATTGAGATACAACTTAAAGAAACTGAAACAAAAGGCAACCCATCTGTAATCCGTACTATACCTAGTATAGAACAAAGAGAAGAAGGTGTTTATAATTTACTAGCAAGTAAGTTTTATGAAGCACCACCTACAATTACAGACAAGTGGATCCCGCTTAGTGAAGACTATGGAATTATAAGTGATGCATTACCGTACGCTGGATATGCAAAGTTAACCGATGCCGATGCTACACTTTTTAATATTACATCTTATCAAAACTTAGATACAAATATTGCTAGTATGGATACCGGTTACGTTTTATATGTTGCAAACGATCTTACATTTGACTGGAACATGTATTACTTAGATGTTACAACAATGGTAGTAACAACTGCACAAGCAAGTCAGAATAAAACAATATTGTGGACAACAGAGAATCATCATACGCTGAATGTAGATGACTTTATTGTTGTTAAAGGATTTGGAGCCGGTAGCGGTGTACACAGAGTTTTAAGAACAACAGGTTTAAAAACTTTTGAAACAGACGAAGACGTTGAAGGTTTAGACGTAGCAGGTGAAGCAGTTGTACTAAGATTTAACAGTATACGTTTTGCAACTGAGGATAAGTTAACAACTTTTAATCCGCAACGTGGATGGAAATTAAACGATAAAGTCTTTATTGACAACTACGATAGTAAATGGACTGTATTTGAAAAAACAAAAGAGTACACAAATAATTACACGTTTACTCCAAACATCTACAGTTACACTGATGGACAATTTGGACACAGTATTGCAGTTAATGGTGATGAAAGTTTAGCGGCTTTTGGTATGCCAACTGTTTCAACACTAGGTAAAGTAGCAACATATACTCCTAACATTGAAGGCAAGTTAAGTGAAAGTAAAATTATTACTCCGACAAACTCAACAGTTAGAGAGTTTGGACATAGTGTAGATGTTTACGAAGAAACTGTTGCAATTGGTGCTCCAGGAACAAATGCAAGTCAAGGTGCAATATTTGTTTACAAGTTAAATAAAGCCACATACGAATGGGAATGTACATTTGCGTGGAGTGTTTCAGGCGCTAGTAAATTAGGTTCCGCAGTTAAGTTTAGTAAAGATGGTAGTACTTTATTTGCAGGTTCCCCGGGCAATGATTCCGTATACGTTTTTGATCTTGTGCAAGCCGGTGGAACAACTGAAATCAACATAGTTGAAGATACAATAACTACTGACGGAACAACTACGTTTACTACTAACGTGCCGATGTTCGCAGGTAGAAATGTTACGCTTGAAGATGTAACACAAATTGAAGGCGTTGACTATACACTAACAGATAGCCTAATTACTTTTAGTGTTGCTCCGGCAGCGTCAAAGACTATTAGAATTAATACAGGCCTAAATATATTACAAACAAAAGTTATTGCAAGTGGCGGCACTGATGACTTTGGTGCTAGTATTGATACTAACACAACAGGTGACAAAGTTGTTATCGGAGCACCAAAAGATGACGGAGCTGGTACAGATCGTGGAGCAGTTTATGTTTATACTAAGGCTGGTGTAACTTTTAAAAGAGCGGATAATGCTACACTAAAAGCAGATGACTCTGCAACTACAACAGATAGTGGACGCAACGGTTGGACACAACAACAGAAGATTACTGCAACACTTACGAATAATTTTGCACTATATGGACATGACGTTGCTATGACAGCAGACGGCTTAAAAGTATTTGCAGGTAGTCCAGGACTAGACAGATTTGAATCTGAAAGTGGAATGGTAACTGTACATGCTTATGCATCAGGTACTTGGTCACTAGTACACAATATTACAGTTGACGCACAACTAGATGGACAAAACTTTGGTAGGTCTATTGCTGTTAACCCAGATGGATCAGTACTAAGTGTTGGTGCTCCAACAAGTGTATTTGATTCAGCAACAACATTTGACGACAGTGTATTAACTGTTGATAGTAAAGCAACTGCATTTGTTGACCGAAGAGTAGGCGGAGGTAACGTTTATGTTTACCAGTCAATTGGCAGTAGTTATATACAAACACAGAAACTAGCAAACGCAAGTGTTCAAGACAACGATCGTTTTGGTTCAGACTTAGCAGTCATTGGAACAACGATATTTGTTGGTACTCCTTTTGATGATAGTAAAAATACAAATGCAGGTCGTGTTTTTGAATACAGACTTGATGGTAGTGTGTTTACTACTAGCGAAACAGAAACTCAATTAGTTAATCCAAAACGTATTAACAGAGTGTTCAGTTACAACAAGATAACAAATAAAATTATTAATTACTATGATTGGATTGATCCAATTAAAGGTAAGATACCAGGCTTAGCAGATGAAAACATTGATTATAAAACATTGTGGGATCCTGCAGTATATGCAGCCGAAGGTGCAAGTACATGGAGCAAAAATCAAGTTGGTAAAATTTGGTGGGATCTAAGTACTGTAAAATATAACTATGCAGAACAAGGTGACTGGGCATACAGAAGTACGTTCTGGGGCACAGTGTTTCCTGGATCAACTATCGATGTATACAGTTGGGTTGAAAGTTCAGTAGCTCCTAGTGCATATGCAGGCGAAGGCGTACCTTACAACGTAACTACATTTGTAACAAATACAATATTCAATAACCAAAGTGCAACAACAAAGTATTACTTCTGGGTTAGAGGTATTAGAGATGTTACTAAAAATCATACAACAAGTCCTTACAATGTTGCACAAATAATTGTAGATCCAACAACATACGGAATTAAATATGTTGCGTTTACAAGTGCAAGTGATATTGTAAGTTACAACCTAAACGGTGACATTACCGGTAACGATACTATACTTGCAGTTGATTTTGATGTTAAGAAAAATGATCAGATACTGCACACTGAGTGGAGTATTATTAAAGAAGGTTATGCTGAACAAGCATTGCCAACAAACATACAACGTAAACTTATTGATAGTTTAGTCGGTGCTGACACAAGAGGTAATCAAGTTCCGGACAGTAACTTAAACATTACGCAACAACACGGTGTACAGTTTCGTCCAAGACAAAGTATGTTCGTTAATAGATTTACTGCATTAAAAACATTTGTTGATCTTGTTAACCCTGTGTTACTTGCAAACCCTATTGCAATTAGTAGAGACATTAGTGCATTACTTGAAGAGGACAAAGAGCCTACACTAAACAGTGGTGAATGGAATCAGCGTGTAGAGAATCAGGAGCAACTTGGTTTTGTTAGATCTGAATCACGTCCAGTTGGATGGAGAGTACTTGTAGCCACAGATAGTAACGTACAAAACTTATGGAGCATATATTCTAAATTAGCAGATGGTACTTGGACACTTGCAAAGTTACAAAGTTATGATGTTAAAACACAGTGGGCGTATGCAGACTGGTATGCAACAGGATACACTAGCAAAACGTATGTTAGTCATTTAGTTGACTTAAAGAAAGACCTAGTTAACTTAACAACAATCGTGTCTGGAGACGTTGTTAAAGTTGATAACGGTGGTGCATGGGAACTGTTATATTATAACGGCGAAGAATACACAACGGTTGGTATTGCAAATGGAACATTACAACTAGGAACAAGTTTATACGATTATACAAATAACCGTTATGGTTTTGACAGTGAAGTTTTTGACTTCCAGTTGTTTGATCAAGAGCCACAAACAGAAACAAGAAAAATTATTGGTGCTATTTTAGATAGCATATTTGTTGAAGATTTAAAGATACAGTACAACAACTTAATCATGGCAATGATATATCATATACTTGATGAGCAACCATATGTAGATTGGTTGTTTAAAACTAGTTTCGTAAGTGTTAATCATAATATTAGAGCACTTGATGCGTTACCATATTATCGTAGAGATAACCAAACTTATGTTAATGATTTTATTGCTGAAGCAAAACCATATCATACAAAAGTACGCGAGTACGTTTTAAATTACAACAACACTGAGCCGTGGGGCGGTGACGTAACAGACTTTGACGTTGCCAGTTATTACGATACAACACTTGGATATTATCGTAAGCCAAACACAAATAGTACAGAAGATGTTAATAGATTAAAAGCAGGTGCTAACAGTCAGTACAACAGCAACAAGACATCTATTGTTAAAGAATTAATTATTGAGAAAGCAGGTACTTCTTATACTGTTCCTCCGGTAATTACTATCAGCGGAGGTGGTGGTACTGGTGCTACGGCAACGGCAGTTATTGCAGTCGGAGTTGTAACTAGCATTATAGTAACAAACCAGGGTACTGGATATACATCAACACCAACTGTAACATTTTCAAGTAGTTCAGGAATAACTGCAAGTGCATATGCAAGACTTAGTAATGCACAAATAAGAACTTTTGAAAGTACTTTAAAGTTTGATAGAATAAAATATACTTCCAATATTAAAGAATGGAAAGCAAATACTGCATTTACTTCGGGTGATAGAATAACACATAAAGGCGAAGCGTATACTGCAAACGAAAACTTTACAAGTGGTTTAACATTTACAAGTGACAGTTTAACAGTTATTGCCGATGAAACATTTACAAACGCAATGGACAGAGCTATTGCATATTACCAGCCAACAAGCAAGCAACCTGCAAAGCAACTAGAAAACTTATTTTACGGAATTGAATATCCACGTAATAAAATAACAGGTCCAACGTTTGATAAAGAGCCTGGTTATGCTAGAGGCGGGTTTGACAGTATACCGTTTGATAATTTTGAGATAGGTCCTGAAGGACTTAATATGATTTCAGGTGTTTCTGATACAAACATTACTGCAAGTAATATTGCTATTACTGGTGCAGAAATGGAAGCAGGAGCATTTGTTGCTTTTGATTTTGTTGATCCAGGTTACACAGAAAACCAAACTGTACTAGTTGAAGGACTTACAGTATCGCAGGTACTTGCAAACAGATTTGGTGATAGTTTACTAGGAACAAGACCAGAAGACATTGATATCGTAGGTGGTAAGTTTGTAGACCAGCACAGCTCACATGCACCGGAAGAGTTTATTCCAGGTAGAGTGTTTGATAGTTTGGATATGGAAATTTATCAAACGCCAAGTACACTAGAAGGTGGAAGTTCGTTAAGTCCTAAGATTGATGTTGTTAAACATAAAGCCGATGGCACTACTAAGAGATTTAGTTTTATGCCGCTAGACAACACACACGGCGATAACATAATGCTTTATACAGCACAACAAGGTAAAGTTCAACCAGATGAGTTTACATTAGATTACACTACATTTGAAGTTGTGTTTGCTATTGCACCAACTGCCGGTGATATAATTGATATTATTAACATTGGTACTACTGGACAGAACTTAGTACTTGATGTTGTATATGTAGGCAATGGAACAGATAAAACAATTATACTTCCTGTTAAAGAAGAATTAGCAAAGCAATCGTTAGTGCTAGTGAACGGAGTTAAAACTGCACACACTATTAGCGACGTTAACGAAAGAGGAGTACTAACATTTTCAACTGCTCCTGCAACCGGAACACACATACATGTGTTTGTGTTTAACCTAGATCCAAGTATTGAAATTGCATATAGTCATGTCGCACAAGATGTACTCACAATGGACGGTAGTACAAAAGTGTTTACACTTACTAACCAGCCGTTTTATGATGGTCCAACTGATGCAAAACTATTTGTTGAACTTAACGAGAATCGTTTACGCCCTGCAGTTTACACATACTTTACAGGTGATGGAAGTACACAGGCATTTGCATTAACAATTAATGCAGACGTTAATCACAGAACATTAGTTGCAGGCGACATTAGTATATACATTAACGGAGCGGCAAATACCAACTGGACACTAGGTGCAGATGATGGTAGTAGTGCAAGACAAGTTACTTTTGCAAGTGCTCCAACAAGTGGTTCAAAAATTGCAATCGGCGATAATAGAAATGCAGAATACACAGTAGTTTCAAATACACTTACGTTAGCAAGCGGAGTAGCAGTAGCAAGTGGTACTAAACTAAACTTAACAACGTTTAGTAATCATGACACATTAGAAATTACTGCACAGACATTTAAGGGGTTGACAGCAAGCGAAGTAACCATTACAATAGGGTATGACGGTGACAACTATGACGCATCAACTTTTGATAGCGATAGCATAGCAGTTATTAATAGTCCACTGTTTGACTTGTACAGAACAATAACAGATATTAATTACATCTGGGTTACACTTAACGGAATTAAACTAAGTGTAGGTACAGACTACGAAGTTAACAGTAGCGGTGACTTACTAATTAAGATGTCAATTTCAAGTAGCGATATTATTGTTGTTAATCAGTTTAGTGACAAAATAATTAAAAAGCAGATTGCTTGGAGAATGTGGAGAGATGTTGTAGGTACAACACGCTTTACTAGAATGATATCAGATGCTACAACAAAGATAGCAGTCGCATTAAATAGAAGTGACACAACAATTACAGTAGTTAACGGAACTAAGTTAGCAGATCCAGACTTAGCAGGTAACATTCCGGGTGTGGTATTCATAGGAAACGAACGTATTACTTACTGGAAGAAAGACGGAAACGTACTTAGTAACCTACGCAGAGGAACAATGGGAACTGCTATTTCGTTTAGACATTACAAAGGTGATTTGGTTATTGACTCAAGTCTAAGACAAGAAATACCAAACCCGCATACCAATGTATGGTATAATATTAGCAGTACAACTGATAGTTTACAGTATCATACAACACAACAAGCCAAGTTCTTAAATGAATTTGCTGGAACAACGCCTATAATCAACATAGCATATGATCAAAATGGCAAATTTATAAAATCAGGCTACGTAAATGAAGATTACGTTCAAATAAACGAATAAATAAACGTATAGTATTTACTGAGGGGTAAGAAGGAAATAAAATGGCACTAATTTTTAGAAGAAACAAAAGTGTACCACTAACATTTGAAGAATTAGATGGTAACTTTGATGATGTGAACACCCGTGTTACAACCATTGAAGGTAACTATGTTACCAGTGTTAATGGATTCAAGGATGCAGTCACATTAGGCTCAGATAATATAACAGAAGGTTCGACAAACTTCTATTACACTGAAGCAAGGTTTAATGCAAGTTTAGCAAATAAAACAACAAATGATCTAACAGAAGGTGCAGGAGGAAGTCCTAATTTATACTTTACAACTGCCAGAGTTACATCCTCAGTTAACGCCCTCAGTGTTGACACTTTAGGTGATGTAGACACAACAACTGTTACTCCGAATACTAGTGACGTGTTAACATGGAACGGAACAAACTTTATACCTAGTCCTCCTCCAGGAGCAAGTGGTGGTCAAGCAAATACTGGTGCCAATGTTGGAACAGGTATTAATGTTTTTAAACAAAAGACAGGTATTAACTTAGAGTTCAATACAATTAGATCAACTGCACAACCTATAACTGTTATACAGAATACAGGAAACAACACAGTTGATTTAACATTTACACCAAGTGCAGACGTTGACTTCTTAACAAACAAAATTATTAACTTAGGAACACCTACTGCAAATACAGATGCGGCAACTAAAGCATACGTTGATGGCCTAGCAGGATCAGGAACACTTGATGTAATTGATGATAGTTCAACAACTATTACAGTTGACCTTGCCACGCAAAACTTAACAATAAACGGAACTGCAAACCAGATTACTACTGCAGCATCAGGACAAGCAATAACACTTAGTTTACCGGCAAACATTAACGTTAACTCTGCAACTGCCAATGCACTTGCAACATCAAGAGCTATTACACTAACTGGTGCAGTAACTGGAACAGTTAATTTTGATGGTAGTGCAGGGGTATCTTTATCAACTGCATACAGTGGTGGTTTAACATTAGGAACAGATACAACTGGTAGTTATGTACAGAACGTAATAGGTGGCACAGGAATTACAGTTACAGGTGGCGGAGCAGGTGAAGGAATAACACCAAGCATTGCTCTTGACACTTCTGGCAGTCCAACGTTTGACAATTTAACACTAACAGGTAACTTAACTGTTCAAGGTGCAACAACTACAGTTTCAACAACTAATACAACTGTGTCTGATAGCATACTTGAATTAGCATCTGGTGCAACTGGATCAGCAGTCAATGACGCAGGTATTGTTATTGAACGTGGTGATGATGCCAATGCATTTATCGGATACGATGAAAGTGCAGATGAGTTTACAGTAGGTACAGGAACGTTCACAGGTGCAAGTACAGGTAACTTAACTATTACTGCTGGCGTATTTAACGCAGGCACATTAAAAGCAGGAAACCTTTTAGCAACGGCAAACACTATTTCAAGTTCAAGTGGTGATGTTAGATTAAATTCATTTGCAGATATTGATGCAAGTAGTAACATAATTAAAAATGTTGCAACACCAACTGCAACGGCCCATGCGGCAACTAAAGGTTATGTAGATTCAACTGTTGCTGGATTTGGAACTTCGTTTAACATTTCTTCTGATAGCGGTAGTGATACTATTACAACCGGTGCAGACACGTTAGCATTTACAGGTGGTACTGGAATTGACACAAGTATTACAGGTGATACAGTAACGATTAACTTTAATGGTTCAGGCGTAAACGCTGCAACTGCAACACTGGCAACAAACGTTACTATAACTGATGAGAGTGCTTCTGCAACAGCACACTATATACACTTTGGAAGTGCTAACGCAGGTGCAGATGGTGTAATGACTGACTCAGCAGTATTAACATATGTACCAACTACAGAAACATTAAGTTCTACTAACTTTACTGGAAAAGCAACTTCAGCACAATACGCTGATTTAGCAGAAAAATATACTTCCGATCAAGACTATGTACCAGGTACTGTAATGGAAATTGGCGGTGATGCTGAAACTACAATGTGGGCAGGAAGTCCTTACCTTGCTGGTGTTGTTAGTACAAACCCAGCATTTTTAATGAACAGTGAACTTGACGGTGTTGCTATAGCATTAGCAGGACGAGTTCCAGTACGTGTTTCCGGACCGATAAATAAAGGACAAGCCTTGTTTGCATATGCAAGCGGAGTAGCAAGTGTCGATGGAGCAGGTCCATTAGTAGGTATTGCCCTAGAAACAAACGCAAACGCTGATGAGAAATTAGTTGAATGTATGTTGAAAGTTTAATATGGAAAACAATACTAACGAAGAGAAAAATGAAATGATTAAAAAGCCAGACGAGAAGAGTGGGGTTAACGTACAAGGTCACATTAAGATCTTTGACCCTGAATCAGGCGAAGTGTTTGTAAACAAACGCAATGCAATTCATTATGAAAATATGAGTGAAGCATTAGCAAACAGTTTGGCTAATAAGACAACAGGATACGTTCACGAAATGCATTTTGGGAACGGTGGAACAAGTGTTGACCCTACAGGGGTTATAACGTACTTGCCTGCAAACAGTACAGGACAAAGTGCAGACTTGTATAGTCCAACTTACTATAAAGTTGTTGATGATACAAGTAGCTTAAACAATGATCCAGTACGAAACAAGATTACAGTAAGTCATACAACTAGTCTTGTTTACACAGATATTGTTGTTAGTTGTTTACTTGACTACGGTGAGCCAAGTGGACAAGCGGCATTCGATAATGCTAGTAACTTTGATGATACATATGTATTTGACGAGTTAGGATTAAAAAGCTGGAACGGAACAGTAGGAACAGGTAAGCTGTTAACACACGTAGTCTTCCACCCAGTACAAAAAAGTTTAAACCGTTTGATTCAAATTGATTATACAGTACGAATACAAACGCTAACTAACCTAAGCTCAGTGAGCTAATAAAGTGGATATATTAAAATCTAATAAATACATTTATATATTGGAGCAAAAATAAATGGCCTATACAATTAACAAAACAAGTGGTGCAGTATTAGCAACCATCGCAGATGGTACTATAGATACAACCACAGACTTAACACTGATAGGAAAGAATTATTCGGGTTACGGTGAAGCATTTAATGAAAATTATGTTGCACTACTTGAAAACTTTTCAAACAGTACTGCTCCAACTTCACCACTGGCTGGCCAACTATGGTGGGATTCTAGCAATGCGTTATTAAAAGTTTACACAGGTAGTACTTTTAAAACTGTTAGTAGTTCTACTGCAAGTGCATCACAGCCGGCATCAGGTGTTGTTGGTGACTTATGGTGGGACACAAGTAACAACCAACTTAAAGTTTATAACGGAACAACCTGGACATTAGTAGGACCTGCATTTAGTTCAGGCGCTGGACAAACTGGTCCTGTAATTGAAACTATTACAGATACTGCATCAGCAGATCATGTAGTAGTAAAAATGATGGCTGCGGATAGTATTATTGCTATTATTAGTAAAGATGTTGCGTTTACACCACAAAGTGGAATAACTGGTTTTAGTACTATAGAGCAAGGTTACACACTGAATAGCAGTTTAGCGGCTGCCAAGTATCATGGAACTTCAACAGATTCAGATAAACTTGGGGGAATAGCAGCTGCCAATTACTTACGTGGAGATAGTGCTCCTGTTATTAACACCAGTATGCGAGTTGCAAATGATACTGGAATAACAGTCGGAGTTGACAACGATTTAAGCCTGTCAGTTACTGGTGATAATGTTATTATGGCAAACACAACTAGTGATGGAGATCTACTTTTCAAAGTTACTGATGGTGGTGTACTAACAACCGTTATGACAATCGACGGGCAGACAAGTGAATTATTAATTAATGCAAAACCAACAACTGCTTTAGGTGTAGCAACAAAAAGTTATGTTGATGATGCCCTAGCAGGTGGCGGAGCAGGTGGTGTTTTACTTAAAGATGGTACAAATACAATCACTGGTGTAATAACACCAGCAGTAAATAACGCAACAGACTTAGGTAGTAGTGCATTAAAATTTGCAACGATACATGCTACAACGTTTAGTGGTGTTTCAAGTCAAGCACAGTACGCTGATTTAGCAGAAAGATTTGCAGCTGATACCGCATATGCACCGGGTACAGTGGTAGCACTGGGCGGAGCAGAAGAGATAACCAGAGTGGCCGAAGAAGGCAGTGAGAGTGTTTTTGGAGTTATTAGTACTAGACCAGCATACTTAATGAATGCAGGCGAAGGTACTGATGAGACACATCCACCAGTAGCAATGGTAGGACGTATTCCGGTTAGAGTAACCGGAATTGTTAATAGAGGTGAACGTTTGATTAGTGCTGGTAACGGCATTGCAAAAGCCGCAACTAGAGACAAAATTACGGCCTTTAACGTTATTGGTAGAGCTCTTGAAAATAAATATACGGAAGGCGAAGGATCCATCGAAGCCTTTGTAAAAATAAACTAATCTAAAATAGATATCTTATTAGGGGATAAAAATGACATACAGTTCAGGTAATACTATACTTGCAACAGACTACAACACGTTCAGAGGCACTGTTAACACAGTTGTCGGAAGCTCAGCATCATACCAAAGTACTTCAGGCTACGGCCAATCGGCATTGGCAAGTGTGAGTGCATCCGGTACTGTTACAGCAGCAAGTTGGGCAAGTTTGATTGCAGCCGTTAAGTTAGCGGCAACACACCAAGGCACTACTATTAACCTTCCAGCATCCGCATTAGCGACAGGTAACACTATTGAGGCTCTTGATGGAACAACTTCAGGATCTACATCATATGATTTAGGTGCAGCGGTTACAGCTATTAACTCAAATAAAAATAACGTAGACACAGGCGAGCAAACAACTGTTGGAGCTACGCTTACAGATACAAGAAGTGCAATTTGGTCAGACACAATAAATGCAGAATGGTACGTACAGTATGCATCACAAGTGGCTTCAGATGCGTTCTTTAACACAGGTGGTGAAATACATCTTTCTTTTACACACCCAAATGGTTCAAGTGATCAAGACAACAACTGGAGAGCAATCTTCACTACTAAAGTTGGCACAATCAAAATGGGCTTATCAACATTAACACGAAGTGGTTCAGGTGGAACAATAAGTGGTATTTCATATACTGGCTTAAACAGTTCATACCAGGCTATCTTTACAGGTACAAACATTGGTGATGGACAGTATGCTGGTAACGATATGATTATCAATGCAAAACTAGATACATCAAACCATAGAGTATATTTTAATATGACATTAACTGACTCACATACTCCGGTAGCACCGAGTACTGTAGATGAAGTATCCGCAGGATCAACTATTAACACTGGCTTTAGAAAAAGTTCAACGTACACAATAGCAACACCTAGTGTCACAAGTAGTGAAGGTCTCTAATCTAATTAGAGGTTGACATTACGTCTCCTATATAGTATATTAAGTAGTAAGGGCAAATTCTTAAGCCCTTATTACTTTTATACGATTAGGAAAAAATTACATGAATGAATTAGAAACAGTCTTCGACAAATCAAAGTATAACGCTGTTCAAAGAAACCAGTTTAGTTTATTAAAAGAATTAATCAAAGAAAAGCTCACGATTGGTCATCTTGGCGGACTATATCAGATCAATAGTGAGCTTTTATCTTTTTTAGATCTCCTAGAACGTTCTGGATACGACTCCGCAGTAATCACTGACATGAACGGATTACCTTCACAAATTGATAATGTTAAAGAGTTCAAAGCAATGTGCATGGAAAAGTTTGCACAGGAGATGAACCAAGCATTAGCAGAAGTAAATAGAATTAGAAATGCAAGAACAGTCAAAGAATTAGTAGATTATGACTTCACAGAACAACACTAAAGGTGTTCTGCTTTTTGCTAATAACAATCCTGACTTTAATTATGTTAAACAAGCAACAGTTTGTGCTACACTAGCAAAGCATTACTTAAATGTTCCGGTGGCATTAATTACAAACAAAGACGAACTAACTGATGATGTTAGTATCTTTGATCATGTAATTGATTACAAGTCTACAGCAGAAGCAAACGTAAGACCTTTTTATATAGATGGTAAACCAAAGCAGATTCAATGGCACAACGTTGATCGGTTAATGGCATACGATCTTTCTCCTTTTGACGAGACAATATTATTAGACTCTGACTACATTATACAAAACGATGTACTAGGTGAAGTGTGGGGAAATAATAATCCTATGCTTATGAATACTGGCACTCGTGTTCCAGCTGGTGCACAAGAACATGTTACTGAAAGAGTTGTAGCCGATGGGTTTCCTTTAGTGCATTGGTTTACTGTAATGTATTTTAAAAAATGTAAAGAAACATTACAATGGTTTGAGTTTGCTAAGTTCGTGAAAGCAAATCATAACTTCTACAAAAAAACATTTCGTTCCCCTTACCACTACTATCGCAATGATGTTACTGCCGCAATAGCAAGTCACATACTCGGAGGCTTCGAGGATGGATACATGAAGCCTCTACCAGTTAGACAAGTTAACAGTTACCCACCTGAACAGATATTACAACTTGACTATGGCAAGATAGTGTTGCAAACAGACGACTATCCTGTATTGTTAAAAAACACAAACGTACACCTAGTTAACAAAACTGAAATTGAAAAACATTACGATCGCTTTATGGAGTTGTACGCATGAGCAAAGGATACTTTACATTTGCACAGTACAGTGAAAAGTTCGGCGACTACCCTCGAATGGCTTATGCACTTGCACTAAGTCTTAAAGCAAGTCAAACAAAAGGCCCAACTGATTTAACTGTAGGCATGACAGAGCAAGATAGAGAACGTCTTCCTAAACACTACTTAGATATATTCAACGTAGAAATTATTCCATGGACCGATGAAGCAGTTATGCACAACTGGAAACTTCAGAACGAATGGAAAGTGTATCATATGACTCCATATGATGAAACTATTAAACTTGATGCTGACATGTTGTTTACACAAGATGTAAATTATATGTGGCAAACTCTTAATGCTAGGAATTTTCCTATTGCAATTTGTGATACTGTTTATACGTTTCGTAATCAAGTAGCAGATGATATTTACTACCGCAAAGCATTTAGGAACAATAATTTTTATAATGCCTACAGTGCATTGACATACTTTCGTAAAAGTCATGAAGCACAAGAATTTTATTTACAAGTTGAAGACATATATCATTATTGGGAAAAGTATGCACACGAGTTTATGCGACATCAAACAAATGACATAGCATACACAGATGAAGTATACGGCATGGCAGTCAAGTTACTTAACTGGGACGACAAAGTTAGGCCCCCTGCTAACTTTGGATTTGTACATTTAAAAAGCCGTTGTCAAGGTTTACTTGACTGGCAAGTTAGAGATGATGCTTTTACAGAGTACTTGGATTCTGAACTAAGTGACACAGGTGACATGTACATTAACAATTACTTACAAACAAAACCAGTTCACTACGTTGTAAAAGAATGGTGTACAGATGAATTGATTTCTAGTTTAGAAAGGCAAGCAGGTGTCTGAAGACATTGACTTAGATAAGATTATGGCAGACGTATTTGGTGCCCAAGGTCAGACAAAGCAAGACCAGCAGTTCTATGTTTCGTATAATGAAATGAATAAGATAGTTGTGTTCGGCAACCTGAAGCATAAAGAGAATGATGGTAACCAATTTATTATTGTAGAACGTGATGTCTTTGATGAACTAAGTAATAGTACAGTAGGCAATTATGTTGTTGATGCTGACAACAACACTGTTATAGACATTGCCGGAAACTTAACTTCTAAAAATGCAAGCCTGCCACAAGTAAGTAAATGGGCTGAATCTAGTTTAGTAAAACTTACATTTGTTAAGAGCACAAGACAACTTCATATAAATGTAAGAACGCAACTACCTGCAATGAAAACTGCATGGCTTGTACCAAGAGCCAATTATATGGTACCACTTTTAACTATTGACTTACAATCACAAGGTGATACAGTTTTAGATGTTCCTAAGTTTAACAACAGTAATAGTTGTCAGTTATTAAGTCAAACACCCATTGAGGCATTTGCCTCGTATAGAGAAGTAGACAATGAAAAAGATTTATAATATAAGCGACTTCGATGTTATCTATATCAGTTATGATGAACCAAATGCAGAAAAGAACTGGGCAGACTTATTAAGTAAATGTCCTTGGGCAAAACGTATTCACGGTGTTAAAGGATTTGATGCCGCACATAATGCAGCCGGTGAAGCAAGTGATACACACAGACTTGTAACTGTTGATGGTGACAACATTGTACATGCAGAGTTTTTTAATCAGACACTTGAGATTGATGAAGATACACAAGGTGACTTTGTATTCAGTTGGTGTGGACATAATGTTATTAATAGTTTAGCATACGGTAACGGTGGGTTAAAACTCTGGCCTAAGCATATTATTCAAAACATGAACAGTCATGAGAACAGTGATGATGATGCACACGCAGTAGACTTTTGTTGGATGTTTACGTACTTCCAAATGTCAGATACATTCAGTGATGTTGTTGTTACTGCTACACCTGAGCAGGCATACAGAGCAGGCTTCCGTGAAGGTGTTAAGATGAGTTTAGATAGAGGAGACCTTCCTCCTAAGAGTAAGTTCTTAGAACAAAATCATATAAAGAATCTACAACGATTAAGTGTATGGTGTAGTGTCGGGTTTGATGTTGAATATGGAGACTGGGCAGTACTTGGTGCGAGAGAAGCAGTGTGCTTAACTAACATCGACGAGTGGGACCACACACAGATTGCAGACTACGATTTTATGCAACCGTTTGTAAACGAGCAGTTAGCATTGTATCCAACCCAGCAAGATAGACTAGATAGAATTAAACATCTTGGAGAACGATTGCATAACGAACTGCACTTTAGAGTAGCAAACTTAGATGCAGAAGCAAGTCATTGGTTTAAAAGCGTATATCAAAACCCAAAGCGTTTTGGCATAATGATTACAGAACAAGAAGCAGACAGACAAAAAAAGAAAGTAACAAGTTGAGATTACTTCCGTTTTTATTTTTACTAGGTGCTTGTAATCCTTTATTTGGAGCAGGTAGTTTTGTACATAGTGTACTAACCGGTAACACAGTTGGAGTAGTAACTGGCGGAGCAGGTATAGTAGTTGAAGCAGAATCAGGAAAGAGTATGACAGACCATGTACTAGATAGTCTTAAGTCTAAAGACAAGAAGCCAAAGCCTGAGATGGGCAAACGCATCGAATGGGTTACACAATGAAACTAATAGCACACAGAGGCAACACAAACGGAGCAAGACCGGATAAAGAAAATGATCCTGAGTATTTGCTACAAGCAGTTGACAGTGGATACGATTGTGAAGTTGATGTATGGGTTGACGCAAACTATAATGTTCGGTTAGGACACGATGAGCCTCAGCACCTAGTTACAAAAGAATTTATCAGTAACCCATCATTCTGGAATCATGCTAAAAACTTAAACGCATTGGACTATATGTTAGAACATAACATACATTGTTTCTGGCATGAGGGTGATGAACGCACATTAACTAGCAACGGATTTATTTGGACATACCCTGATAAAGATGTTACACAAAAAAGTGTTATCTGTTTAACTGATTTCCAATGGGAACTACCAGCAGATTGTTATGGTATATGTAGCGACTGGGTAAGCAAGTATAATTTAAGAAGGATAGGTATATGAAGATAGCAATCTGTTTTAGCGGACAACTAAGAGGCAGTTGGAAGAAATGTCTTGACAGTTGGAAGCAAACATTTAAGCAACATGAAGTTTATTACTTTGGACACACATGGACAACTAGAAGTGCTCCAAATTTTATTAAAGTAACAACAGGTAAACAAGATATTGAAACTATTGACAACGCAGAGTTTCAAGAACTAAGACGTGAGTTACCTGGACTAGAACTTAAGATTGACGAGCAGGTAGAGTTTACTCCGGGTTTGGATCAAGCACTACATGACGTTAATTATCAAAGTCAGTTCTACGGAATCATGCACAGTGCAAATATAAAACGAGTGCATGAAATATCGAACGACAGTGAATTTGATCTATGTATTAGACTGAGGTGGGATACTATGTTTGACGAAGATTGGGTTGTACCAAAACCAACACCAGGTGCAGCTCAAGTTATACATTTAGGATTTGATACTAACGGACATAGAATGAGAGTTGGAGATATTTACTGGCAAGCAACAAGTGCTGACTTTGATATTATGTGTGACTTCTTTAGGCACTTTGCAAGACATCCTAAAGAATATTTTAATATGAACAACGACTTGCATTACGGACCAGAACATGTGTTCGCTTATTATTTAAAAGAATGTAACCTAAACTTAGAACAAATATATCCACCTGTTAAACTTGTACGACCAAAGCCCGAGCATGTGGTAGGGAGTGGCGATTATGAAACCTTATGAACTACTAACTGTTAAGCAGTTACTTGAAGAAGAATTAGAAGCAGTCAGAGAACTGTATAAAGAAACAAACGACCCAATACTTCCTAACGTTATAGAATATATACAAAGAAGATTGAGTGGAACTATTGGAGGCAATCAATGAAAACTGCAATTTGTTTTAGTGGAGAACTAAGAACATTTGCTGTAGCAATGCCGCGAATACTAGAATACTTTTGTGATATTAAAGCAGATATATTCTGTCATACATGGAATAAGACTGGCGAACTAGAACTTAACGAGCTGCATGAAGCTCATGTTAAAGCCGTTGTAAGAAACAGTGACCATAACTTAATCGAGTTAAGAGTAGACAATACTATTAATCATGCTGGACCGTTTGGTAATATGCTTTACAGTATACAAGCCTCTAACAGATTAAAACGTAACTACGAGTTAAAGAATAACTTTGATTACGACTGTGTAATTAAAACACGTTACGATATGTTAATGCCACCTAACTCTAAATGGGTACCCAAAGAAGTTGAATCAAGAACTGTGTATTATAGTTTAGGCAACCGAGGACTAGTACACACTGACGTAGGCAAACATGGCATGAGTGATATTATATTTTGGGGCGATAGTCCTAGTATGGATATTGCCTGTGACACTTATAGATACTACAACTGGAAATGCTTTCCAACTTACTTGCAACTTATGAATGGTAACATGCTAGACCCTGGAGACAGTATGTTAAGTCCTGGTACATTGATATATCAAGAAGTAGAGAAACGCAATATCAAAATGAAACAAGTACAACCGCAGTTACAAGAAACACTATGGCGTACTACTGTTGAGTATCTTAATCCTGATACTGACTTTAACGAAATTAAAAAGGCGTACTAATGCATTTATTAACTGCAGGCGACAGTTGGACATTTGGAAGTGAGATACGTGATCCTTCATTGCCAGACACAGTAAGTGATTGGGATTCTGAAAACAACGCATATCGTATTCCACGCATATGGCCATCACTGTTAGCAACTAAGTTAGGTTGCACAGACCACAGTAATATTTCTTATCCTGCAAGTAGCAATGATCGCATTGTGCGACATACTATAAGTTGGATAACAGAACATTACTTACATACTAAAAAAGATACAAGTGACTTATTAGTTGTTGTAGGATTTACAAGTCCTGAACGTAAAGACTTTTATTATAGAGACCCTGTTGAGGACAACCATGGATGGACAACTATATGGCCTAACCAAACTAATCATGAATATCATCAACGTGGCATGCAGGCTTTCTTTGATAACTATAGAATGTATTTGTGGAACGAAGAAGAATACACAAATCGTTATGTGCAACAAGTAACACAACTACAAAACTTTTTTACCGTACATGGTATCAAGCATTATTTTTTCCAAGCATTTTATAATGTAGACGAAACAGGTATACGACAATGGGTTGATAGTAATTATATCAACAGTGAAAATGAAAAGATGACTGTAGGTGAAAGTGACCCACGTTGGTACTTTCATTATAACAATCAGCCCGACGGCTGGATATGGGATCAAGTAGACAGTGAACGCTTCTATGGTAAAGAACAAGCACCACACACTTGTCATAGTTTTATTACACAACAAGGACATGACAATGTAATTACAGGCATGCATCCTAACGCACATGGACACTCACTATGGGCAGATGAACTTTACAGATGTATAAAGGATTTAAATTAATATGTTATTCTTTAAAGACTTTTTGTTTTGGTATAAACAATTTGGGCCTAAGTATGGATACTTCTGGAGCATAGAGTATTCAATCTTTAATGCGTTATACTTCAAGCGAGACGGACAGTGGAAACTAAACACAAACGGAGGAGTTAATGAAGATTGATTTTGTAGCAACCTGCGGAGATAGTTTTGCATGTGGGAGTGGTATGGCAGAAGAGCATTGTTTTGAAAAGAGCTTTGGTGGCCTGGCTGCTGATTGGCTTAACGTTCCGCAACGTGTAATTGCTCGTCCTGGATGTTGCAACTATACTATTTGGTTACAAGTTAAACATGTAGTAAAGGAATGGAAACAAAATGGCAATCCATTTGTTATTATAAGCATGACCAATAGTGCAAGAACAACTTGGTATAAACCTTTTGCCGATCCGAGTGCAGGGTCCGAACCTAGCATTACTAGATTAAACTACGAAGACTATCCGCCATACGACAAATACACACCAGATGAGTACAGAAGAACTATACCAGTTACAACTGATAATAGTATGCAAAGTGAAACACTACAAAATTTAGACAGTTTCTTTGATGCATCGGTAAAAGCATCTTGGCCACAAATGCAACACGAACCAGATGTAAGATTAAAAGTATTAAGAAACTGGGTTGCAGACTTCTTTAACTTTGAAATAAAACAAGAATACGATAACGCTATAATTTTAAACGCACACTGCCTGCTCAAACAAGCAGGAATACCCCATGTATTCATGGGCTGGCAACCAGACTTACAATCACTTTTACCAAAAGAAAACTATGTAGGTATTGATTGGGGGCATTGGACTCAACTATATCCAGATTCAATGAACACAGGTCATTGTGATGAACGTGGACACAGAGAAGTATTCAACCGTATACTACCTTCGATAAAAGAACAATGTTAGAGTAATAAGATATGCAAATAAGAACAATGTATGTTAACGGAGACAGTTGGACGTTTGGTCAAGAGCTGCGTGATGACGCACCCGATCATTTAACTTACAAATACTATAACACATGGCCCTGGCACCTAAGTAGAAGTTTAGAGATTCCTGTGTTGCATAATGATGCACTAGGTGGAACAAGCAATGACAGAATATACAGACGCACAGTAGAGTTTATACAAAACTACAAAGGCGACTATGATGAATTAATGATCGTGCCGGCATGGACAACATATGAAAGACGTGAACTCGCCTACGATAGTATAGTAGAACACGATAATGGATTTACACAATGGCAGCAAGATGATGTTAACTATGCAAGTTTACTACTGAATGCAAAGCCAAATGTACGCACAGGTAATGCGTTGCAAGATGTAGCAATAGAAGATTGGCACAGAAGCAGTACAATATTAAACAGTCGCAAACACAATGCACAATCATTTTATAATCAGCAGTTTAGTTTAAAACATATATGTAAGAGTTTAGGAATACATTTAATACAAACATATGCACTTGACAATAACGAGTTTGTTAAAGGAGATGCAGACAGTATTGATAACTGGATACAAGAGATTGATCCTATTACAACAAGTATGAATAGAATGTTATACTACCATCCACAACCTAAAACAGTTAGATGTCCTTTAAAACATCCTAATGAGATCGGACATAAATACATTGCAGAACAACTGCATCCTTCCTTTACAAATTATCTAAACTCAAGAGGCTGATATGATAAGTCGCATCAAAAAATTGTATAACGATATCAAGTATAGAATCAAACTAGAGATTGCATATCGTAAAAAGTTAAAAGAAATTAAGAAAAAAGATCCTTTCATTTACAAATAGTAGAGAACAGCAAATGGCTGAAATTATAGAATTCAAACGTAAAGAAACAGTATTCATTTTAAACTTTACTAGTCCAAGTCCACTCCGTATGAACAAGACAGGCAAAGAAAGTATTGCCGTCGAGATACGCAAAGTTGACGAACATCACGGACTAGGACAAGCATGGGTTCCAGCACACGATAAAAAAGAAGCACAAGATAAACTAGGTGCTATGATAGAAATATTGGATTGGTTAGACTGATGCAAGTAATAGTTGGAATGGCCGGAGCAGGCAGTAGGTTTAGTGATGCAGGTTACTCTGTACCAAAGCCATTATGTCGCACTGGTAGCACTACAATGATTGCTAGTGCAGTTCAAAGTCTTGGTATGCAAGATTGTCCTCATACATTTGTTGTACAACAAGAACACTTGGACAACTATAGTTGGTTATACGATCATCTAATTAGTCTAGCAACTGAAGTAAACGTTGTAACACTTGATGGCGTAACAGATGGAGCAGCATGTAGTTTATTACAAGCAAGAGAATTTATAGACAATGACGAACCTTTAATAAGCATCAACAGTGATCAAGTAATAAACTGGGATCCAGAATTGTTTGTAGGACATTGTGTTCAAGAGCCTGAGACAAGTTGGGTAATGACTTATCCACATGATCATATTAAACACAGTTTTGTTAGAGTGGTTGACGGCAGAGTAGTTGAAGCCGCAGAGAAAGTTGCTATTAGTAATGACGCAACTGTTGGTGTCTATCATTGGAGCACTGGTAAACTTTTTGTACAAGGTGCAGAACAAATGATAGCAGATGAACATACACATAACGGCGAGTATTATCTTGCACCTGTGTACAACTACACTTGCAAAAACAATATTGTAAAACCTTATCCAGTACAAGCAACAAACTTTACACCTGTTGGAACACCCGGTGACCTAGCAGTGTATCATCAAAGGTATTATGCACAATGAGTACTGCCTTAGTTCCTGTAAGAAATACTGCACTAACAACAAGTACTGTTGATCCTTTTAGATTGGTAGAACAAAGTGTAACATACACAACTCGAGAAGAAGTAAAAAAGCATTTGCCAGACATATGTTCAAAAGCTCTAGCAAGAAGTTGGATAGACAAAGAATTCTATACACAACTAAAAGAAGATCCTATTGAAACATTAAAGACACAAGGTGTACACTTGCCACACGGTATGAGTATAACATTTGAAAATTCAAACAGTAACAGACCTAAACTGGTTGTTTGGGAACAACCAAGCAGTAATGGATTTAAAGTTAGAGTATGTGGATTACAATTAACAATGATGGCAACTAGATGATGTGGTGGGCAGCAATTGGTATAGGTATATTAGTTGGTCTATTGATTGTGTACAGCATCTATGACCGGTATCAAGAACGTCAATGGCGTAAACGAAATCCAGATGAGTGGATATATCAAGAAGGATTGCGTAGAGGAATGTACAAAGAGCCCAAGCCACCCAAACGGAATCTAATGGAATGAAGTGTTTGTATGCAGGTGGAGATTCATGGTGCGAAGGAGATGAGCTAGGCTTACCTTATGATCCAATTGCCACACCAGTGTACAGATACAAAAACAGTTGGCCCAGTCTACTAGCAACACAGCTAAGAATACCTATCACAGTCAATGATGGCTTGCGTGGTACCAGTGGCAGCAGAATATATCGTCGTGCTACACGATTCATACGAAATTGGTTACAACATCACCGTGCCAGCGACCTAACTGTTGTGCTAGGATGGACCACACTGGAACGTGATGAAGTACCTATTGACGTAGACTATAAAGGGGTAAAGGCAGCATACTACATTCCTTATCATTGGCATCAATACAACTTGCCTACCATGAGTGAAAGAATGACTGTAGAAAGTGTTGTACTTGAATCATTAAAACGCATACATGATTCTTATACACTAACACTGGGTACAACCAGCAGAGAACAGATTCAACTGGAACGCATGTTAAACCTACAACTGTTGTGTGACTCAGTGGGCGTTAGACTGTTACAGACATGGGCACTAGATCCAGACAGAACTTTTTGTAACACAGTACCACAGTTACCTGTTAGCTTTGTGGAGTACTGTAGGCAATATGGATTAGCAACAGGTTCAGGCGGACATGGTCTTGAATCAGCTCATACACAATGGGCACTAACACTAAAGGATTATCATGATACTGTATATTCCTAACACCCTAATAAAAGGTGTACCTGTACAGGATACAGTAGCAGGTGGAACCACACTGTTAACACTGGCATGCCTTAACAACGACCTAGAAGGCATAACTGTAGATGTATTAGCCGATCACTATAGCATAAGTGAAACAGTACGAGCACTCACACAGTTAACCATCAGTGTAGGCACAGTAACACAACAGTTTGAATTAACCTACAACAACATAGTATTTCCGATCATAAACGAACGCACACTATACGAATTAAACTTATACTTGGAGCATGTATGACGCACACAGTACTAATAGCCCTAATAGATGAAGCATACGGTTTAGAACAACATCACAAGATCATCACAGGCGTGGGCAAGATAAACGCCACGTTCGCGGCGTGCATTGCGGCGAATAGCGGGGTAAAAAAAATTTTTAACTTCGGAACAGCCGGAGTAGTAAAGGATAGAAGTTTAATAGGTAAACTGGTAAAGGTTCAACACATAGTACAGCGTGATATGATAGCAGAACCCTTAACACCACGTGGCATAACTCCTTATGAAACTAACAGTGCTACTAACGGTGTTATAACACTGAACAATGCTACAGGAGATATAACACTGGGCACAGGAGACAGTTTTGTTACAGAACCAGATGATTGGTTTGATACAGCTAACGTAGACATAGTAGACATGGAAGGTTATGCTATAGCAAAGGTATGTGCTAGACTAAACATTGAATTTGAATGTTATAAGTATGTGACTGACTTTGCAGATGAGAACGCAGCACTAGACTGGAGTAACCATATACACCTAGGTGCAGAACTGTTTAATACTGTACTAGAAGCAGAAAGCAACAGCTAGAATGTGGTATTGGATAACAGTGTACACTATAACAATCTCCCTAACAGTATACTGGATAACACAGATATGAAATATAAACTAACAGTTGCAGACTATGTAGCACTACACTTATTGAACGTTGTGATATGTAGTATCAGTATAGGCGTACTGTACGAGGTTTATTTTGGTTAGACACACTGATAAGATGTTAAGAAAAGGCTGTGTGCGTAACCTCAAAAAATTGTGCTATATTTTCTCTAGCGGTGGGCAGATTTCTAAAACCGGTTTCTTAGCAGCCCCACCCCGGGTAATTTAAAAATAAAAAAACTTTTCTCAAAAAAATCTAAAGATAACAAACACTTACACACAATAACTAAACAATAGGATTAACACAACAATGGACATACACAGCTTAAACGATATGAAGGGTGGGTGGTTTGTAGGCCGCTTCCTTCCTAGTGCATACAGTGCAGACTTTGAAGTAGGCATACATAGACACAGTGCTGGAGAGTATCACCAGGATCACTTTCATAAGCGTGGCACAGAGATTAACTGTGTACTACACGGGCGTATAAAGATTAACGGAACAGAGTTTGGACCTAACGATATATTCACACTACACCCGTATGAAGTTAGTATAGTAGAGTACTTAACAGATGTAGAGCTGGTTGTTGTACGCAACCTTAGTGATACCGAAGACAAGTATTCGGTTGACATAACAGACTAGACAAGGTATAATAAGAACATGTTAGACATATATGTAGACAACGTAGACCCGAGCGAATACTTTACTGTTACATACAAACTAGAAGGTAACGATCTTAATCGTGCTGCTTTTGGTTTAGCTGTAGGACAGAGTGTAGGTAACCCCGGTGTACGAAATGAATATGAAACACCCGAGCTGATCAATCAGTATGCTGCAAAGATAATAGGCCAGCCCAGTGACTTCATAGGACGCAACAGTGGCACAGTTAAGATAGCCTTTCCTTATAGATTGGTAGACTGGAAGACGGATGGTATATCACAACTGTTGTGTATCATAATGGGTGGGCAAATGGATATAGATTATATTCATAGATGCGAGCTACTAGAGCTAGACATAGATAGAGAACTGTGTGATGCAGTGGCTCCTAGGTTTGGACTGAGTGGCTTTAGAGCTATGACTGGTAACTATAACAAACCTTTACTGGGCAGTATAGTTAAACCCAAGACAGGCTTAACACCTAGAGCATTACAAGAGATAGTGGCTGCGTTTGTGGAAGGTGGTGTAGACTTTATTAAAGAAGATGAGATAATGGCTAACCCTGCTTGCTTGCCACTAACACAACGTATTGAACTAGCACAACAAGTACTAAAGGGTTCAAAGGTTGTGTACTGTTATTGTATCAATGCTGATCCACTGCATGTGTTAGACCGAGCAAAGGCAGTAGCAGACGGTGGAGGTAATGGTGTACACATTAACTTCTGGAGCGGACACGGAGTATACAAAAGTATTAATCAATTGGGTTTGCCACTGTATGTACACTATCAGAAGAGTGGCGACAAAGTATTAACATCAACCAAAAATGCGTTCCGTATTGCTTGGCCAGTGTTGTGTAAACTAGCAAGCATAAGTGGAGTCGATACGATACACACGGGCATGTGGGGTGGTTACCTCAGTGACGATGAAAACGAATTGCGACGGACTATGCGAATGCTAAGTTCAAACAACACTGTGCCAGCTCTTAGTTGTGGCATGACTGCAGAACTAATACCAGAAGTAACTAGACGCTTTGGTGTAGACTACATGGCCAACGTTGGAGGTGCTATACATGAACACCCGGATGGATTGGCTGCTGGTGCTAAACGTTTGCGTGAAGCTATTGATGCTAGTGCAATTAAAGGTTGACAAGCTGTGTAGTTGTGCTATTATAAGTTATAGTTAATTAAAAG
>Ga0209192_10000627_pt1 | contig 32909 bp, 35 predicted proteins | sample ArcticOcean_MG_C_11_FD_187433 | JGI IMG/M metagenome (GOLD analysis project Ga0209192, IMG submission 187433) | Marine microbial communities from western Arctic Ocean - ArcticOcean_MG_CB2_154 (SPAdes) (version 2) | ecosystem: Environmental > Aquatic > Marine > Oceanic | place: Arctic Ocean... | reverse complement strand
CCACGAATCTTTCTGGTGAGAATACCCTTGGCGGACGAAACGGAGAGCTTGTTGACCAGCTTGCGCTCAATAACTCCAACATCATATACGCCGAGCGCGGTGTGTTTGCGATGGACTTTATCGGGGCGCCCTTCGTGTTCTCGTTCAGGGAACTCTTTGCAGACGATGGAATTATTAATCGCGGTGCCTGTGCAGGCATACCCAACGCGCACATCGTAGTCGGACAGAACGATATTTATTTACATGACGGATCTCAAAAACGAAGTATCGTCGATAATAAAGTTCGACGCACTTTTTTCAACGACCTAGCCGACACTCGCTCGATATTTTGTCAGACTATACCGGACACAACAGAGGTGTGGATTTGCTATGCAGACGGCGACGCAGCCGACTCAGAATCTGCAAACCGCGCATTGGTCTATAACTGGACACAGGACGCCTTCACTTTTATCGACCTTCCTAACGTAAGGTCTTTGACGGTGGCAGATAAAATGGACGTCAGCGGAAGTTGGACTAACACCGCAATCGGCACATGGTCCACAAACAGCCAGTACTGGTCCAACGTCTCCCTGAGTACGCAAGCAAATAACATAAAGGTTTTTGGTGCGGACTATGTTGCAAGCAAAATACGGCTCATGAACGACACAAACGGTTTAAGTGGCGGCTCTATGCAGGCGTTTTTAGAGGCCACAAAGATTGATTTAGACAGCGTGCTCGGTAAGCCGACGCAAAATATAAAGCAGCTAAAGGGCATCATGCCTCAAATCGAGGGCACTGGCACAGTCACCGTGCAGGTCGGTATCAGCGACGCACCACAGGATGGTATTCGTTGGCAGGAGTCAAAGACCTTCAATGTGGAGAGCGACCATAAGATTGATTTTAGAAGCAGCGGACGTTACTTCGCGCTTAGAATCGAATCTGACTCAGCTTCGGACTATTGGCGACTAACAGGCCTAGATATCGACGTGCAGGAGGTTGCCGGGCGGTGAGCTATATACCGTCGAATACCTCCGCCAACACAACAAACGGGTTGCGCAGTTGGCTCGTTCAGGAACTCAACAGAATAGCCAACGGTTTTACCGTGGCATCGCAAACAACAACAGTGCCAGTTATCACAGCAGAGCCATTAAAACCAATTATTGGTCAGGTGGTTTTTGCGGACGGAACGGCATGGAATCCGGGCAGCGGACGTGGGTTGTACTATTACGACTCCGGCTGGCAGCACATAGCATAGGAATATAACGATGGGATTATTTGGAATAGGCGGAAGCAAGTCAAAGAGCAGCTCTGACAGCAGCGCTAATACTTTTGTTGACAGAGCTCAAGCGCCCTATTTAAACGATGTTCGGTCTAGAGCTCAAAACCTAAACAACCAGGGAATGCCTGTCGAGGGAGTCGCGGGAATCAACCCCCGCCTCAACGCTGGACTGCAAAACCAGTTCGAGGGTGGGCGTAGATTTTCTAACGCTGGCTTAAACATGATGCAAGGCGGCTTTCGCATGGGTCAGGACGGATACGACTCGGCAAAGAAATACGCTAATAACGCTATCGGCCAAGGCGCTCAAGAAGGCTACGACTTTGCCAACAAGCAAGGCACAGGCTACGGGCAAGGTGCAGCTACATCCGGTATTGCGCAAGGAGGCGGCACGAACTTCAACCTGGCAACGGGTATGAGAGACTCGGCATCTGCCGCTGGACCGAACTTTAATTACGGTGCAGACGCAGGATCTGCGAGCAGATTTGGCGGGATGGCCGGTCAATCCTCTGGCACATCTAATCAGGGTTTTAACTTGAACAACGTCAACAACTACATGAATAACGACGTTTTAGATGGGCAAATCGACGCAGCAAGCAGAGACGTTACAAGAAATTTAAACGAAAACCAACTAACGGGAATACAAAGCGAGGCCGCACGCGGAATGAACTCCGGCAGCTCTAGAACTGGTATCGCCATGGGCGTCGCGCAACGCGGGGCGCAGGACGCAATTTACGATATATCCGCGAATATGCGCGGTAACGCATACAACCAAGGGGTTGGTATTGAGGCTAATCGTGCGCAGCAGAACGCGCAAATGGGGCAGCAGAACCAGCAGTTTAACACGGGCGCTTATAACTCGATGTTATCGCAGGGCTTTGGTATTGATGCATCGCGTGCTAGCGAGAACGCAGGCTACGGACAGCAAGCTAACATGTATAACGCTCAAGCTGGAAACACGCTCTTGGGGCAAGGATACGGTATCGGCGCCAGCCAAATTGGCGATAACCTAAGCAGACAACAGCAGGGTAATCAGTTTAACGCCGGGGCATACAATTCGGCCCGACAGTTTGGCACAGGAGCTGGAGCGAACGCATACAACAGCAACACCCAGGCTAATCAATTTGGCGCGAACATGATGAACGACTACGGAAACCAAGGTATGCGTAACATGGCAGCAGGGCAGAGCATGTTCAACCAGGGTAATCAATCACAATTAGGTTCAGGGCAGTACGGGCGAGATTACGAGCAGCAGCTATTCAATCAGCAATATCGCCAAAACATGGCGCCGTACAACTCGCTTAACTTCTACAATCAAATCGTTGGTGGGCCTAACAACCTGTCTAATTCATCAGCATCGAGTAGAGGCAGCTCGAGCTCTTTCAACCTCTCAGTCTAGGGATAACAGCACATGGCAGGCCAATTTTTTGACGTTGCAAGAGGCAATTTTGAGCTTGGGGACGAGGCTGCTCTATTGGAGCAAACACGCGCACAGTCTGGTGGGTACGACCCCTCTATTTCTCTACGAGGCTCTAACCTCACGCCTACTACGCAGGAACAAGCAAACGCTATGTCTAGTGCGGGGATGGATCAGCTAGACGATGGCACTTTTGCAGACCCCTACCTGAACATAGCGAGGAACAGAGACGCCCGTTATACGATGATGAAGGACAGAGACAAAGAGCAGCGAGAAAAAATCGCAGACTCTATGCTGTTTAAAGTTGGGGACACTTTGGCGGACACCGGACGAATGTTTTTGTCTCCGTTGTTTTGGCTGAAGGGCGAAGACACCACGCAGTTCGACCCAAGCGAAAGATTAAAAACCGGGTATACAAATCAGTTTCATGCGCTTGAGGGTCTACGAGAGGCCAACGTACTAAAATTTATGGAGGGTCGAGAGTCTCGAACACTGGCGGCAAACACATTAGAGATAAACCGCCGGAATACAAATCAAGGTGGGATGTCTACTCAGGAAAAGGAACTACGCAGCTTTGCGAGATCAAGCCCTGAAAGAATGCGAATGCTCCAAGCCGGTACAGGTGCAAGTTGGGACCAAATAAACAAAGAGTTTTTGCTTTCCCAAGACCGCGCCGTTGATCTCAAAGACACAAAAGGTGGTCGGTATATTTTAGCAAATAATCAAATGACCGAGGTAAAAGAAGCAGGCAAAAACTACTTAGATAACACCAAGGTTAACAGGGAGGGGGTTAACCAGGTAAAGACGCTTTTAGCGGCGTTGTCAGCCGATACTCCTGTATCTGACATCGCGGCTATATTCTCGTTTATCAAATCCGTAGACCCTGGCAGTACAGTAAGAGACAGTGAAGTTAAATTGTTTGCAGACACCCTGAGTTTGCTTAAAAAGCTTGAACAACAAATGGGTAAAGCTAAAACAGGTAAACTTCTAGGCGAGCAGCAAAGTAAAGACCTAAAATCTTATGCAGAGGTTTTGGGTAATATTTTTGCAAACAAAATTAAAGACGAAAACGCTTTAGCCCGTGCGCGCATGACATCCCAAGGCTTGGACAGCCGTGAGTTGCAGAGCCAATACATGGGAGCGTCTGCTGAATTTAACACTGTATTTGGAGCCGAGGCGCAAGCCGGGCCACAGGGCGACCCGAGCGCGGACATTGTTAATAACCTGTCTCCTGAAGACCTTGCTGCGTTTGGAATTAAAGAATAACAGAGCCCTGCACTAAATCCCATTTAGCCAAATTAATTGAGTCAGTAATGCCAACATTAAATGAACTTGTAAAAATTTACGATAGCCAACTAGGTCAAGATCCTGCGGCAGATGCGAACAGGCAGCAGATCATACAGCGAGAGATGCAGAGAAACCCAGGTGCAATTGACGACTCCCGTGGCGCAAGCGCAGGGATAAGAGCTTTGGTTGGCGGAACCAGACAAGAAGACAAGCTGGCTACGCTACAGTCACGCTACCCAGAAGCTGTACCCTATGGTCCAGACGGAGATAACTACCTCGCGGTCAACCGCCGCGACGGGCAACCGTTTTTGTACAACAATACGGGGTTCGATCTTGGTGACGTAGCAGAATATGGTCGAGAGATAACAACAGGTATCGCCGGTGTTGGCGCGGCTGTGGCGACATCGCCCGTCGCTGCAACTGGTGTTGGCGCAGCAGCGCCCTACGTCGCAGGCGGCCTTGCCAGTGCTGGAGCGGGAGCGCTGTACGACAAGGGGATGGAACACTTATATGACAGTGTTGACACCCGCACGATGGGCGAACAATTTGAAGACTACACAGTGGAAGGTGTTCTTGGAATGCTTCCAGTAGATAAGTTGAAGGAACCCGCTTCATTTTTAGCTCGCAAATTTGTAACTGGCCCCGCGCAGGACGCGGTACGGAAAGTTGTAGAAAAATACGGTATTAAAGCCACCGCTGGAACTGTTGGTAATGGGATGCTGCAAAGTTTTGAGGCTGGTACTCAAAGAGTTGGCGCCGCTATGGAAAACTTTAGAGTTGCAGCAGAAGAAATGTACGGAGGCATTGAAAAAGTAATTGAAGCCGGTTTTGATTCTATGGGAGGGCGAATAACCAGGATCACCGCTGGAGAAAACGCGGTTAATAAAGGTCAAAAATTTATTACGACGTTTCGATCAGAAGCTGATGAATTGTATAAAGCCGTGGACGAGTTTATTCCAGGTGATACGGCTATTGTTCCTGACTCTTTGTATAACACCGCAGGCGCCATGTTGGGGAAAGACGCTCTAGGTGAACTTTTTGAGCCCAACCTGGCGCGACGAATATTTGAAACCATCAATGGTGATGGCGCAACCGCATATGTCACAACTACGTATGCCAGCTTGGCGCAGATACGGTCTCAGATAGGTGAGCAAATAGCCGCGAAAGAAGTTGTTGGCCCTGGCAACGTGGGCCTGGGCAACGCTAAAAAACTCTACGCCGCCATAACTGAGGATATGAAGTCCATAGCACAGAACCAAGGCGACGAAGCTTTTGAAGCCTGGAACCGAGCTAATGAGTTCTACAGAGCAGGCAGCAAAGCTATCGACGATGTAATCGTTCCCAACATGACCACAAAAGGTGGGTCAGAGTGGCTTGGCGGTGAAAGCGTCATGGACAGGCTTGCAAAGCTAATATCAAAAGACCCAAAGAAACTGGCAGAAGCTAAAACCTCTGGCGTGCTAAACGACGATGATATGGCCGAGATAGGCGCCGGAGTGCTTGCAGATTTAGGTAAGGGCACCCCAGGCAGCTCACAAGTCATTAACGACACGCTTTCACCTACTCGCATGACAACGCAGCTAGGCGCTAAGGTCATGCATGAAGAATCTAAAGATATATTGTTTGGAAAAACTACAAACGAAATATTAGACGATCTAAGAGTCCTGGGTGCGCAGCTCAAGGAAACAGACCAATTGGTCAACAGATCAGGAACAGGTAACGCAAACGCATTTGGTGCGGGGCTAGGCGTGGTGGGCGCGGCTGTTGGTCAGCTTGCAACGGGCGACATCGCCACTGCGGCAGCCATGGGCAGCAGTGCTTTCCTTGGTGGTGTTGTGATGCCGTACCTAACGTCCAAAGGTATACAGTCCAGGCCTTTTGTTAACTGGGTTGCACAGGGTACAAAAAATGGCACTGGCAAAGAGTGGGTACGAGCGGGTGCGCGCATGGCAAGCAAAGAAGGTTTAATGAACGTCTACGAGGGTATTATCGAGTACGTTGAGGGCAACACAGGCGCTACTAATAACGAGACCAGTGGCGGTCTACTAGAGGATATTTAGATGGGACTTTTAGACATCATCAATGGCGCCAGGGAAATGAAAAATAATTTTGTTTCTTCTTTGAAAGGGCCAGGCAGCGCCTACGCAAAGGCAGAAAACTTTAAGGGAGATCTGCTCAACCAGCCAATGCGTGACATCGGTTTTGGTGACGCCCAACAAATACTAAAGCCCCCGCAAGCGATTAGCTTTGACGATGGCACGGCGCAAAACGCAGGCTTGCTAATGCAGCAGCAGCAAAAAAATATCGGCGCATACAACCCCAGCGCAGGCTTGATAGATCTAGGAAACATATCCCTAGAGACGCCTGACTTAACGGGCATCTACGGTCCTAATCAAGACAATTATTTGACTCCAGTTCAGCGCGAACAAAAATTGGTGAACGATGACAATTACGGGAAATTGCACGACGGGCCGAGTGGCACAAGCAACGCCTCCCCCAATGACGGCATATTGAGGATGTTTTAAATGACAGGACTATACGCGACCCATCTACAGCGAATGCTCAACAGAAGAGATAACCCATACATGATGGATCTTCGTCCTGACCGGCAAGCCATGGACCCAAACCTGGGGCCTATGCAAACAATACAGGCAGAAGGGTCTAGCTTGCGCAGCGGTGCGTACTCGTTAGCGGGAGAAGCACTTGGCGGAGGTAACGAAAACTACCAGCAGGGTCAAAACCTTGTAGAGGCGTCGGAATTTCTACCTGTCGTAGGAGGCGTCGCAGCAGCAGGCGACTACGCAGACGCCGTTCGCTCTGGCGACCCTATCGGTATGGGTATAGGTGCAGTAGGCATGGGTCTGTCAATGATCCCTGGCGGCAAAAAAATCAAAGGCAAACTAGACAAAGTTGGAGACGCCGCTAAAAAAGCGGTTAACGATTTTCAGCAAGAAGCTGCTATGGATGGTTTGCGCCAGGCTGCAAATAGGCAAGAAATCGTAGGTAAATCCAAAGATCGAGTTGGAACTACCGGACAGTACGTCGGAGCTCCGGCAGGAGTTGACACTCCAGAGAAGCTAGAAGAGCTCAGAGAAAACTACATTCAAAAAGTTATTAAAGGTGTGGACGGTGCGGATTGGTACGACGATTCCTCCGCCTATCTTTACGGCGCCGCTCCGCGAAACGCTGGGGGCAACGAACCTCCAGAGCTCGCTGCTCAAAGAGCCACCGACACCATCGCGGTGACGAGTCAGGGCACAAACGTAGACACTAATTTAGGCTTTACTGTCAAGGCCATGAACCAGCGCGCCACGGGGCAGCCTGTTGAGACCGGCAGGTTCCCCGCCTCTCAGAGCCCAAAGATTGAGCAAATTCTAGACGGCGAGGTTCCAGAGCTCGGTCCAAAGATCGGACCTTTCGCGGAGAACAACCAAGTTAGCTGGAACCCAGAGCTCGGCACTTCCCCCGTGAACGACATCTGGAACGGGAGAGCGTGGAACTATTATGATAAAAATGGTAAGCCCTGGGACGCAGGATTCTCGCCACAGCAGCACGCCTTCATGGATGAGCAAACCCAGATAATAGTGGACACCTTAAACGCTCGAAAGGCAGGTGGTAGATCAGATTGGAACGCGCTAAACACTCAAGCCGCTGCGTGGACGGGCGCAAAGATTGACGCAGGCAATATCAATCCACAAGACGCGGCAATGCACTACGGTGACTTTGGTGATAAATACGCAGCGAACGCCACGAGTGAGCAGATCCCAGGTGCGGGTACTGGACAGCTAGACGGTATCGTTGATCAGCCCTACCAGGTGCGCGAGGACTTCACTAACGACCCGAGGTCCACTTGGGATAACGAGGCTGGGCAAGACTCCATGTACTCAGGCGCTGGAATGTTAACCGAGCCCACCAATCGTAACGTCGGTTCCTACACCCCGGAATCAACTGGAGTCCTGGAAATTAACCCAGGTTCAGTAGCTCGACCATTGGTTCAAATGGAAGACATCAACAAGTCCAAAGCGTTGAGCCCGAGGGACGAGGGAATCCTCAACACCGTCGAGACGTCGAGAGCATTTGTTGATGTGCAGAACGGTGGCGCCTGGCACAAAATAATTCCAGGGGCAAAAGCTGGAGAGCAAAGTGGCCTGGCTATTCAAATGAAGAGCTCGCCAACTGAAGACCAAATGTTAGCGGTGACAAAACTGGCAGAAGACAACGGATTTATAGCTGTAGACACAGGCCAGGGCATCAACTTCATCAACGACACCTACAGTGACGTTGGCGCTGCGAGAACCGGCACAAGTTTAGGCAAGCAGCTCAAGAAAGGTCAGGTGCTAGACGCAGACAAAAATATTGTTAAGCAAAGCCCGTTTGTGCAGGACATCCAAAATATTTTAGGCGAAGACACAAAGCTTGACCGAGTGAAAATTGACTCTAACTATCTAAGCTTCGACGATGCGTGGCGAGCTGGTGAAGGCAGCGGCGCAGCTACCGACCAATTTATTGAGGAAATCCAAAAGAATAAAACTTTGAGGGATAGCCTCGAGCCCACGATTAGATCGAAGGCCGCAGCTAATATGGCGCGTGACGCTGAAGTGTCCGCCAATACCGGAATGCCTATACGGGAGGACGTTCAGAACGCCAGGCGCATTCTCGTCGAGGGCGGCATTGAGGCGCTTATGAAAGCTCGAAAAGCTGGAGCTATTCTTCCTGCGGTGTTTGTCGCGGTTCTTGCGGGGACTCAAGTGGAAGACGAACAAGCGCAGCCCGGTGGTTTGCTGATGGAAACCTCTTAACGCGATTGATGGCGCGAAGGAGATCCATCTCTTCGCGCTCTGTTCTTGGGCCTTCCCATATTTTTCCACCACCAGGTAAATCTTTATATGGCATTTTCTTTCTCCGTAGAAACAATTCTTTGTTGCACTGGCAACTATAGCTTGTCGAGTCTTTAGATGATAGCTGAAATATCCGCCATCGTAGCCGGTGTGAACCTAGCCAGCAACGCCCTCAAGCAGGCTGCTGGAACGGCTAACGACCTCTCAACGATTGGCAGCTTCCTCCAGCAGTTGGGTGGAGCCGAGGTGGAACTAGCCAAAGCCCAAAATCAGGGAGGGTTAAACGAGGCAGACGCGGTGAAGGCAGCGTTGGCTCGAAAAGATATCGCCGACACAATGACCCAGGTGAAAGACGCATTTGTCATAAGTGGCAACGGCCATTTATACAACGAATGCATGGCTGAAATGGCTTCAGCAAGAAAGGCCAAGCAACTTGCACTGGCGCAGGCAGTCGCTAAAAAAAAGAAAAGGATGAAAGAAATTAGAGATGTTGCGCTCGTGCTCGCAGCTTGCTTAACTTTTTTACCTCTGATAATTTTGGGTATAGTTTCGCTGTTGCTGAACAGGTGATTTTAGCTTTCGCTTTAATCGTGCTGGTCGAAGGCGAGCAAATTAGCACGGCCAAACCAATGGCTTTTAGAGACGTTAATCGATGCCGATATTTTGAAAAAAAGATTGAGCACCGGCAGCAAAACGTTACAGCCTATTGCCTGCCCAGATGGTTCCCTGCCTCAACAACCTTCAGCGATTAACGCTGACTGCACCAAATTTGCACCATTGCCCTGTAAGTCATTGATTTAATTGAGGCCCTCGGTTGTCCCAAACAAGCACGCTTTTTCGATTTTCTATCATTTTCAATCACTTAGCATAATTATAGTTAACACAATCAACCACTTAAACCCCTATCCGATAACGATTGATCCCTTTGGTGCTATTTGCCACTGCACCATCGACTGCACCACACCTCCCGTATTGACAACTTTGGGTTGTCAATAAACTTAAAGTGTAGTAAAGTCCTAGTTGTCTATATAATACGGAGAAAGACATGGGAACGATAGTTCAGCGAAATGAAAACTACAGGGCGCAAATTCGGCAGGCGGGCCAGCCCACAATGTCTAAATCTTTTAGCAAGAAGCAACTGGCGAAGGATTGGATTAGAGACACGGAAAACGCTCTCGCAAAAAACACATATCGAGCTGACAAGACTGTTTTGTCTGACGTGATTCAGAGTGCTTTCACGGTTCTTAAACTTACCGGAAATAAAGCTAAAAGCTATAACCAGATTGATAAACGCTTCGGACATTTCGCGCTAAAGGATCTGACGAGAGAGGTTTTTTTTAAGTTCGTGGAAGAGCGAAAGGGTGAGGTAAAGCCAAGCAGCCTCAACAACACATTCATTTACATCGGAACGGTGTTGCGTTACGCCGAGGTTTATATGCTTCTGAAACCAAATATCGAGGAATTTAAGCTAGCGAAGGAGTGGCTTACGGGCCAAGGGTTTTTGGAAAAAGCAGACAGAAGAACCCGGAGGGTAAGCGATGACGAAATGCAGGCAATCAAAGACGAGTGGATTCTGGACGATTACCAAGGATCGGCTTTGAAAGGCTGGTCGCTGCCAGACATGATGAAATTTGCCGTCACGACGGCAATGCGGCGCGGCGAGCAGTTTTGCCTACGCTGGGACGAGCTGGACGCGGAGCATAGAACGGTTGGCTGCTGGCGCAAGCACCCCAAAGGGAAAGTCTACAGCCGCGTGCCGCTGCTCAAGGAGGCGATGGACATTATTGAGAGGCAGGAGCGAAGCAGAGATACCATTTTTAACATCTCCTCCGACCACGCGGCTAAGGTATTTAATATTTACAGGGACAAGGCTGGTATTAAAGATTTGTGTTGGCACGACCTTAGACACGAAGGGATCAGCAGGCTGTTCGAGATGGAGTGCTTCCAAATACCGGAGGTAGCCATGTTCTCAGGGCATCGAGACATCCAGATGCTGCACTCCTATACGCACCTGAGCGCGGAGCGTATTTCTGCAAAGCTCAAATCCAAGGGGCTATAGGTTGTTTCAACAACCTTGGGTTGTAATCTTACTCAAACCTTCAGCGCGTTTGGCGCTGAAATAGGCCTCAACTACAGCGCGGTCAGCGACACGGTGGCGACCAAGCTTATAAGTTGGACAGCAAAACCGTTCATCACTGATCGCGTTGAGCAAACTGCTTTTCTTGATTCCAAAAAGCTCTGAGAGCTCAGTCAAATTCAGATACGGTCGATCCATTCAATCCTCCAAAAATTTTGATAACTTCATAGCGCCAGCAGAGTAATTGAAACTGCGCGCAGTCTGCGTAAACTCTATCGTGACATTTTTTCCTTTTTTCTTACCTAGAGCTTTCCACACACTGCCATCGATCTCGATAAAATCGGCCGCAACGCTTCTATGCGTTGAAAAATCTGAAACGAGCACGATTGTAGAGCCCTCTGAAATTTGAGCTTCCGAGAACGTAGCTGTGAAAACACCATTTTCTTGCGCCACCGCTTCTTCTACTGCCAGGTGACGCACACGCCCCTGGTCAATCATCATGATATCGGTGAAATGTTTATCTCCGGTAAAACTCGCGCCTATGTTTTTTTCAACCAGGTACGCCATCACGGCATAGGCTGTGTGCTCATGGCGCCGAGCCGTCTGAATGTCCGTGTTAATTTCGCCGTGCGCCGTCCCGAGCGCCAGCCAGGAGTGCTTGACTCCGAGCACTTTCGCCAGATCCTTAGCCAAACTCTGACGCGGGACCGTATCCCCCGCGAACCACTTTCTTACAGCCTCTTGGCTTATGTTTAATTTCTCTGCGATAAAAGTTTGCTGACCCTTACCGAACTGCGGTATGTCATCGTTCCCGGCGCAAGCCTCTAAAAGTCGTTTTTTGAAGTTGTCCACAACAACCTCCGGTTGTATATGATTGAGCGCTAGAGTACTACGACAACGTAGAGTTGTCCACCATCTTTAGGAGCAAGTCTTGGGTGTCGCCTTTTTGTCGCAGCACTTCTTTTACTGCCTTGTCGGCCTTCACATCAGCCAATATGTGAATTATCCGAACCGGGTGTCTTTGCCCCTGTCGGTGCAGGCGAGCGTTAAACTGCTGGTAAAGCTCCAGACTCCAGGGCAACCCGTACCACACGATGATCGATCCGCCAGCTTGCAAATTCAGGCCGTGTCCCGCGCTTGCCGGGTGCGCGAGCATCACTTTGACTTTTTTCTTATTCCAGCGATCCAGTATTTTAGTGTCACCTTTAAGCAACTCTGCGCCCTTTATCCTCTGAGCAATACGTTCGGCGTCGATTTTGAAATTGTAAGCCACTAGAACGGGCTCACTTGCAGCCTCAATGATCTCCTCGAGCGCGTCCAATTTTGCGCTGTGGAGAACCTCGTGCCCTTCATCGGTATAAACCGCGCCGCTGCAAATTTGCAAAAGCTTGCCAATTTTAACCGCCGCGTTCGCCGCTAACACCTCTCCGCTTTCAATCTCTATAAGAAAATCTTTTTCCATCTGCGCGTAGGCCTTTAAGGCCTTTGGCGGCAGGGGCACTACAATATTGCTGTCAATTCTGTCTGGTAACTCAAGGTAATCTTTCGCGTCCATTCGCAAAACAAGGTCTGCGACCTTACCGTGCAATTGATCGACTTTGTCAGGGCGCATCTCAAACTGGCTCCACTGTGGATTACCAACCGGGCGGCAGTAGGCCTCCAGGAATTTACCCCTGGTATCGCCAAGTCGTTTACCTTTGTCTAGCAAATATATCTGCGGCCAAAGCTCCATTAGGGAGTTTGGCGAGGGTGTCCCCGTTAACTGAACCATTCGTTTGATTTTGCCGCTCTTCACAACCTTTCTCAGTGCCTTCCAGCGCTGGCTGCTGTGACTTTTGAAGCTGCTGGATTCGTCGATGATCATGACGTCGTAGTGCCATGCGGAGCCTAAATAGTCTATTAACCAAGGAAGGTTTTCTCTGTTAATGATGTGAATCGGATTTTGTGAGTGCGCGGCTTGCTCGCGTTTTGAGGCGCTAAGGCCTGCTAGGACTGAAAACTTTAGAGCTCTGAGGTGCTCCCAGTTTGCAATTTCCTCCCCCCAAGTGTGTTGCGCTACCCTCAACGGCGCCACAATAATTACTTTCTTGATGTTTCTTGACGCGAGCAAATCAACCAACGCAGTTAATGTGCTAACGGTTTTTCCAAGCCCCATGTCTAGCCACAGCGCGCACGCCGCGTTGTCTTTAATGAATTGCGCGGCGCGCAGTTGGTATTGGTGGAGCTTATTATGCTTTAAAATAATACCTTCCCCTGCTCAAAATCTGACACGACATAAACGTGAAACCCGTGCTCTTTGAGCTGCCTATGAATGGCGTGTTGATACGGAGTTGGCTTCTTGCCCGGAGCCTTGAATTCAATCATTTGGCACACGCCGTCTCGAAAAAATATGCGATCCGGCACCCCGTTTTGTCCGGGGCTCATCCACTTAAAAGTGAGCCACCCCTCAGACTTTGCGTAGCGGCAAACCTTTTCCTCCAATTTTGCCTCGAGTCGATACCGGATCATTTTCGATACCTCTGAGCTTCAAAGCTTTCAACTGACATCGGCAGCCCTTTGGCCCACTGAGGCAAAGCGCACATCAGCTCGCTAAACTCCTCGAGACTGCCGTGATCGGTGCGCGTGTCTGCGACAATCTCATCGTGAACGGTGAGCACCGGGTCGTACCCAGCGTGCTCAACCAACAACAAGCTGTGCGCCAAAAGGTCACGAGCGACTGCCTGCGTTATGCTCTGCACAAGAGAGCCGCCGTAGGTATCGATCCATCCCCACTTGTGAGTGAAGTTGTTCATCCCCTGGTAATTTAACTTGTTATCGAAGGCAGTAGCTCGAGGGAAACAAAGCTGACGGCCTGACGGCAAAACAAAAAACAAATCCGGCTTTGCAAAAATAAAAGTTCCGGCAAGGGTCTCTTCACTCCGACCATACCAAACGCTGTTAATCGCCGCTCGCTCAACCGCGTGCCAAAGCTTGACGATAGGTTTGTTGGTGGCACGCCAGTCGTCGCGGATTTTTAGCGCCGTCAACTCGTCAACATCAGTTCCGTAGTTCGCTGCCATTTTTTGGAACGCGATTTTTCCGCCCTGGTAACCAAGGGCTAAGACGGCTACCTTTCCTTGAAATCTTTGCTCGGAGCTGACCTCGGAGTACGGGGTTCCAAACATGCTTGCCGCTGTGACCTTGTATAAATCGAGGCCGTCTTTGAAGCTTTGTAATACGGTTTCGTGACCCGCAAGCCAAGCAAGAACCCGCGCTTCAATTGCTGAGTAGTCGCCAACGAGAAGCCTCCGGCCCTTGCCTGCTATCAACATCCCGCGAAGGCAAGAGGCAAGCATCGCCATGGGCTCACCGTCGAGTTGCGCCGGGCTCCGAAATTTGAGCACCTTTATAACCGCATCGACATCGTCAACAATCGGGCGAGGGAGATTTTGAGGCTGGAAGTGCCTTCCGCTCCAGCGCCCGGTGGCTGCACCGCAATATAACGAAGTGCCGTGAGCCCTCCCATCTCTACCCAAGCAGTCGAGCATCGCCTGATACTTTTTGGTAGATGACTTAGATAGTGCCTGCCTTATTTGCAGGAAGCGATAGACGTTTGGGGGACATACGCCCTCCAATGCGCAGGCAACTGCCGCTTTGTCGTAGCTGTCCATCTTCACGCCCTGGGCGTTTATCCACTCAAGAGCTTTAGCTCGTGAGGCCGTTGAGACAAGAGCCCCTTCGGTTAACTCGTAAACCTCATTGTTTAGCACTGGTTCTACTTTCTTAATTATCTCAATGGCGTGCTCTATATTTTCTTTGTCTAGACGCACTCCGCGAAGATTCATTTTCTGGTCCGTAATCCACACCAACCTTTCCGTGGGATGTAAAGGTTTTAGACGTTTTCGGATAGCCCTTTCTGCAACAACATCTTGGAGACAGTATGAGTAGAGCTCTTGCAGCAGCTCTGGGTCTCGCACTCGCTCACCTTTGTAGGGCTTGCACAGCCGCTGAATGAGGTATTTGCCGCGTTTGTCTTTGACGGCATCACTGCTCATACCCATGATCTCGCCACATCTGCCCAGCGCCCTTGGATACGCCATCGCCGCAGCCAGCGCGGCGGTATCATTCCATTGACTGATTTTGACAGAGGGCCAGTGCAGCACCCTCTCCCAAATCGAAAGCTCAAAGAAACTGTTCCATGCCCAGACTTCTGCGCCCTTTTCAATCAGTCGAAACAAATCCGTTGGCGCAGGCATATCGGGAGTCCAGAGCACGGGCAGCTCGTCGTTCAGCGACCACGCAAGACAGATAACTTCAGTCGAGGGGTGGTCGGCATAAGCAAACCCACCCGCTTTTCTGATGTCGCACTCAGAGTAGGTCTCAAAGTCTAACGAGAGCTTCAAGCGAGAAACTCCTCCGCCTCCTGTGCCACGTCCTCGGCAGTCTCGCTGTCAATTGCGCTAAATCCATCCAGTGCATTACCGCCAGCGCCGAAGCTTTCGCCGGGCTTTGCAAACTGAACCGCTTCTAGCGAGCAAAGTACTCCGCTAAAACTGCTGTTGGACCACGCGTAGAACCGTACTTTGGCGTTTACGTAACAACCGGCGTATGGTCGCTCGTCCTCTTCGACCAGCGCTGTCAGATCCTTGTCAATCACCGGCACACGCTTTCGATTGTTGGCCTTTACGATGTATTTCCCTTCGTATTCTGCTCTGTCAGTCGTATCGCCATCTTGTAAGGACCAGTACATCTTTTTCGGTAACTGAGGCCACTTCTCTTTCGCCAATGCGCTAACGAGCTGTCTAAGCGAAGCTATTACGTCTGCGTCTTCCTTCTTGTCTAAGATTAGAGTTGCCGAGTATTTTTGCTGTGCGTTGCTATCGTACGAACTCGGTCTCCATAAAGAAGGGAAACTAAGTCGTGCGTTTTTTAGAACTAATTCATCCATTTTCTTTTCCTTTTACGTTTCTATGACTTGGAAGCCTTCCAGCGCATTTATCTCAGCTCTACGATCAGAAACTGGGACCAGCGATGGTTTTCCTTCCGGTTTGATGATGAGCGATTTAAGCTCTTCGCTTTCTACACCCAGGATTTTTATGGCCTGGGTGGGTGAAATTGCTTTTGTGGTGGACACCGGCTCGTTAGTAAGCTTTTGCAGAAGTTGGAGCGCCTCTTGCTCGTTACTCCAGCGGCGGTTGGTCTTTGCGCGAACCAATTTATATCCCTCTATTGGAAAGCCCTCATTGGCGAGCAACTGAGCCTTTGAGGCGACCTTCTCGCACCAGCTTTTTATTAAAGCTAAGTGCGGCAGAAGCGCTGCGAGCTCACTAGCAGTGAGTTTATTTGCCTCCACTGGAGCCTGGGTAAGATCGTGCAAACCCATAGTTGCCTTTTCTAACGCGTGCGCGGCTAACGGTTTACAGTCCGCAGCAGCCCTGCAAAATCTGCATTGACTTTCGCCAGGGTTGAACTCTGCGGTATCTGAAAGCGCCGCCGTCGCGGCTGGCTGTAGTATTTGTTTGCCCCACTTGAGGAGCTCTGTGTGGCGCATTGTGTGAACGTCCACTGTCCCAAGGCGTGGCTGCACAATCACCATGTGAATCGTGTCTAATTGCGCTCTAAAGCCAAATTGATTAATGACGCCCAGGGCGTAGCATTTTAACTGTGGACAGTCCGCCGCCACCGGCATACGCCCATACTTGAGGTCCACCACCCAAGCCTCCCCGGCGCCAAATCTAAGAAAGTCAGCAGTCCCAAAGCCACCCTTCGCCCACAAGGAGTAGTCTAGCTTCGCCTCTATAAAAGTGCGGTCCCCAGCTATGGAGTTGCAGTAATCCACGTAGACCTGCACAAAATCAGCCATTTCAGCGGTCACCACATAACCATTAAAGGTTTTGCCTAAGAAGGATTTCGCTGGAGACTTCGAGACCAAGCATTGCTCGGCTAAAAAGTGCGCGGCGGTTCCCTCTTCAGCAGCTTCGCTGGTTGAGTCCGGCACACCCCTGCTGGCTTTCACGCTCGCTGGGCACTGAATCCATCGGTGCGCAGAGCTCGCTGAAAGCTCTGCGTGAGCGCCCTCTAACGATAATTCTTCTTGAACCAAAATAATCTCTTTTAAATTTGCATTACAACATTGGGTTGTATCATCATCCCTGACAAGCAAGTAATGCAACTTAATTTGTCACTTTTTTTATAGGGAACTTATGCACAGCAAAAACGATAAAGCACTGGTCAACGAAGCGCTGGACCAGGTGAAAGAAATTCAAAAATTAAGGTCTGACCGGCAACTAGCATTGATGCTGGATTTGGAAAAACAAAACGTGGCGGCCTGGCGTTCAAGGGGCGAAGTCCCTGCAAACCGCGCAGTACAAATTGAGTTTTTCACTGATAAAAAAATAACATGGCAGGAACTGTGTCCAAAGTTATTGAGAAACACCCAAGAACTGCTCAACAAATGAAGCTTCGTTTTTTTATTTTTATGCGTTGGGCCGTTGGCGGCACAGCAGAGCTACTCGATGACGCGACCTACGAGGTTGTTGAAATTTTGAGACGCTTAGAGCGCTGGGCCGCCGCAGAAGCCAGTAAGTTAGACTAACATATGTAGTAAGGGGACAAGATGATAGATGAGTATGGGCACCGGCTTGTAGAGCGAGGTTATCAGATAATTCCGTTGTTGAAGGGCAAGAAAAGACCTCCGGGCACAGGCTGGCAAAACATTGTGAGCACTTCAGAGCTCGTAACTCAGTGGTCAGCGGAGATGCCAGAATTCGGTATCGGTATTCTCGCAAGCACAACATGCGCGGTTGACATCGATTGCCTGGACAAAGCTGTCAATAACCGACTGCTTCACTGGCTCAAAAATAACAACGGGCTCGGGCCTGTTCGCATTGGAGAAAACCCCAAATGCATAGCGCCCTTTCGCAACACAGAGGGCTTCAAGAAAATACGCTCGACGGAATTTGAGTCTGCGGACGGCGTAAAGCATTGCGTGGAGATCCTGGGTGACGGGCAACAATGGGTTGCGTTTGGGATACATCCAAAGACCTTAAAACCATACGAGTGGATCTCAGGGCCCTCAATTGCGGACATATTTCACGAGGACTTACCCGAGCTCACGCTCGAGACTGCAAAAAAGTTCGTTGCGCATTTCGAGGATATTGCCCGGAGTGAGGGTTGGACCGAGGTAAAAAGCGGTACGCGTGAGCAGGCCCACAAGGCCGAAGAGCTCATGAATTTTAAAGCGTCGCTCGATTTGTCAGGCGAAGAAATCGTACAAATTTTGGAAGGATTGGACGCTGATTCCGATCACGATTCCTGGGTAAAAGTGGGAATGGCACTGCATCATCAGTTCAATGGTGAGGCGGAGGGCCTCGAGCTTTTCGAGACCTGGTCGATGGGATCTGAAAAGTTTAAGGACGGTGAATGCGCGAAGCGTTGGATGTCGTTCGGTGCAAATAAAGGCGCAAGCGTCACAATGGCCTCGTTGAAATTTGAGGTTGCGAAGGCCGTAAGCACAGACGTCATCGAAGAGTGCCTACCGTCTATGTTGGCTAACTGGGCCTTCGTCCAGGTGGAGGGCTCTGCTCGGGTTCTTAGAGAAGATTTAAATTCCGAGCAAATCATCCTATATAAGCATGACGATCTAAAGAAAGAATTTGCCAACCGACGTGTGCTGGATCACAGCTCTGACAAACCAAGGATGATGAACTTGGCGGACCTTTGGTTAGAGCACCCAGACCGACGGACATATGCAGCGGGAATCTGTTTCAGCCCTGACAGCGAGGTGCTCCAGCGGTATAACCTATGGCGCGGGTGGTCCTATAAAGCCGTGAAGGGGGACGTGACACCTTTTACACAATTCGTTACTGACATTGTGGCGAGCGGCGATGCAGACCACGCAAACTACATCCTCGCGTGGATCGCTCAAATGGTGCAAAAACCGTTGTCGAAAGTCGGCGTGGGCCTGGTGCTGCGAGGCAGTAAAGGTAGCGGCAAAACATTTTTCGGAGAGCTCGTGGGTGGATTATGCAAAGCACACCACCGTATCGTGAGTAAGGCCGATCACATCACCGGAAAGTTCAACCGCCACTTAGAAGATACGTTATTATTGCAATGTGACGAGGCCTACTGGGCGCGAAATAAAGCGGCAGAGGGTGCCTTAAAAGATCTGTTAACCAACGGACGCATCACCGTCGAAAGAAAGGGCATGGACAGCTACACATCTAACAATTATACAAGGCTGCTTTTTAGCAGCAACGAGGAGTGGGTAGTGCCTGCTAGTCTCGACGAGCGGCGCTTCGCAATCTTTGACGTCAGTGACGAAAGGCAGCAAGACGCTGCATATTTCGGAGGCCTCAAAAGATGGTATGACCGAGGTGGCGCCGAGGCCCTGCTTTATTTCTTGAAGAATTTTGACTTGAGCACGGTGGACGTGCGTAAAGCTCCGCAAACCGCTGCGCTAGATGAGCAAAAATTGCACAGCCTGGGCTCTTGCGACCAGTGGCTACTAGACTGCATCAACGCGGGTGAATTCAAAGACCAGCGAGCTCACGGCGACGTTTTAGAATTCGGTAAGTACGAGCTTAAAAGCACTTTTTACCAGGTCTATTGCTCCAGTGTAAAAGGCCGATACGAGAACGCGGTAAAGGAATCAATCTTTTGGAAGCATTTAAGATCTATCGATGGCGTTGTAAAAAACGATAAAAGAACCCGTGTGGGTGACAGGTTTATGCGCTACGTGGAATTTGCGAGCTCAGAGCACGCGCTGCTCGCTTTCAACAAACACCACAAGATCGCCCACAACGCGTTTGCGGACGCGGACGCTTTGACGGTTGACCCGTTGGACCCTGCGAACTGGACGGACGATGAGGTGCCTTTTTGACAGCACCTAAGCAGAAACTCTGCAAATTGTGCGCAGAAATGAAGACTTTAGATTTGTTTTATCACCGGGCGGACGGGTCGATAGAAAACACCTGTCGCAAATGCAGGACTAGCGAAGAACGAAAACACGCCAACGCAACGCCTTCGGCCTATCTACGCAACATTGTCAATAAAGCGCGTTATGGGGCCAAGAAGCGCGACTTGCCATTTACGATCACGCACCGCGAGATAATGAATATCTGGGACACCCAGGGTGGCAGGTGCGCACTTAGCGGGGTGTACATGACTTACGCAAAAGATGGACGGGGACGCAAGGAACTTAATGTTTCCTTAGATCGGATCGACCCCGAAGGCGGCTACACCGCAAAACCAAGCAACGTGCAACTCGTTTGCTACCGCGTCAACATCATGAAACACGTCTTGCAAGAACACGAGCTCTTCTGGTGGATAAAAAATATTTGCAAAAACTTAAATTTATAGACAACTTTCATTTGACTTTCCAATTATGGTTATGCGAGTATTTTGGCAGTTGAAGCACTTACATCGGTACGCCGTCACATTACGGTGGAATAGTCTTACGAGGAGGTACTGGGGATGGGAATCGAAAACGTAAATACTTCGGCGCTAAAGGCGCCAATCGACAGTTTGACAGAGGTGGTAGCGCCAGTGAGTGGTGTAAAAGTCACGGTAAGGGAATCACACCACGAGCTCTATGAGTTCGAGTTGGTCGTGTCTGACTTAGATACTGGCCTGACATTCAAGACAATAAACTCAAACAACCTTGCAGATCTTTTAGATCGTCAGCATAAGCTGCTGTTGGCTTTTGCTGTATGAAGATTAGCAGGGGAGCGACGGCCTCAGTTTGAGCCGCTACACATGGACGTGAAAAAGAACGAATGCACAGAGGGCTCATGCTCTCTCAATTCGTTCAACCGTCGCACTCAAATACGCACTCAAATACGCACTCAATTACAACTTTGAAGAGGGTAGGCAACAATGAGCCGGAATTTTTACGAATCAACCAGGGTAACCCTCGACGGGCGCCTGGTTTCGATGTTCTTGAATACGAACGAAAAAGGAGCGCACGCAAGGCTTCCATTTTGGAAGGACGAGGAAGTCATAGGTCCGATCTGTGAGCACGCAAAAAAAGGCCTAACAAACGCTCAATCAAGCGAGCTGGTGGGGATCTCGCCAAGCGAGGTGAGCAAAATTAGAAGAATTTATAGGGAGAGATGGCATGGATTCCGAGGCGTTAAAAGTGGTGGGTAAGGTCGCGCTAGGCGCTTTTGTGGTCGTTATGTTTGGCATGGTGGGCTCTATGGACTACGAGGACGCCAAGGCGTCAGAGATGGCCTACGAAGAGCGCGTGTGCCAACAGGTGCATGGTAATTATTTAGACCTGGATGTGCGTTGTGGAGCCTGATTTCGAGTTAGTTTGCACCGAGTGTCACAAGATTTGTGATGTTTTCGATAGGACAGAAATCGACCACGAGCCCTACGGTGACCAAATCGTGGAAAGGATAAGCGTTTACGTTTTGAGCGAGTGCTGCGAGGCAGACGTCGAAGAGCTAGAAATTGGTCCGGTGATCCATTGAGGCCCTCACCGGACAAGGCTCGCCAGGCCACCCAGGCGAGAATGGACCAGGCGATGGACGAGTACTTAGAAAAAGGAGGTGAGATCACAAGCTACGGCCCAGACGTCTATAAGCGTGAGGGTTACAAACTTTCAAAAAAGGAATTGGCAGCGGCGTTTGCGAACCAGCGCGCCATCCAACGGAATATCAGGAGGGAAAACGATGGGAACAAAAACAAAATATACTAGGGCTGCTAAAAAAGCAGATGACGTGCGCTTGTACCTTAAAGCCACACCAGGCGCCAAGGCGCAAGACGTTAACGCGGCCTTTGACGTCAGCATGAGCTACGCACATAAGCTTGTGGCACGCTACGCAACGACAGAGAGCAAGCCGTCAAGCGTATGGTGTGACGCCCTGGAGCGCCGAAACGCGCAGAGATCAGATGGTTCGAGCGCGGAGTACTACAAGCTTCCAAAGCACGCAAGCCAGCTCCAGCATTTAATTTCGCACAAGAACATGAACTCTCAAATCGGTGAGATCTTCCGTTCTTGCTATCGCTTCGGCGAGGCAAGCCACTCTGACGAACTCAGGGACGCAAAGAAAATCATGTTCTACGCGCAATCGGAGGTCGAGAGGCTCGAAGGCCTTTAAAGCTTTTAAAGCTTTGAGGCCCCTTCATAGGGGCCTTTTTTTTTGCCCAAATTTGTTTCATTAACTGAACATTTTTCACACAAGAAACCCTTCATATCGACAACTATAAGTTGTCATAACACCCTATTGTTGATACAATATGTCCACACACACAGAAGGGGCCGAGCATGAGCACAACAAAATCACTTTTACACGCACTGACGCTGCGCTATTTGGCGCCAGCGAAATTAGTAGTAGCAGTTAACCCAGCGCACCAGCGCACTGTCACCAAATTTTGTGAGGCTCATCGACGAGTTGACCTAAATGTGGATCTTGCAGCAAAGTACGAGGACGATGACAATCTTAACGCTGCTCACAGACGGCATTTGCGCGATGAGGAAAAATGGTTCGACGTCGCCAGCGAGCTCGAGTCTGAGCTTCCAAAGCGTGAGCTTGAGAACATATGGAAGAAATTGCCTGAACTAGTTTTTGCGGAGGACGTAGCATGAGTACACGAGCAACCTACCAAATCAAAAGCGGCTTCAGCACAGCAACCCTATACATCCACCACGATGGATATTTCCAAGGCGCAGCGTCTTACTTCAAAGATACTCTGGACCTTATGCGTATCACTGACCGCCCTCTCCTTCCTTGCTTCTTGTGGGCAAACGAAAGAGCAGAGCTAACTGATGGACACGAAGCTCATGGCGATACCGAATACCGCTACGACCTAGAGAAAAAAACTGGTATCTGGATAGTTGCCGCATACAAGCGCAGGTCTTATGACAGCGACCAGTTTGATATGAAATGGATGGGGCCGCTATCTGACTTTGTAAACGAATTCAAATCACAAGAGGCCGCGTAAGCGGCCCATAGGGGACAAGAAGCATGAGTAAATTCAAGTCCAAGTACCAGGCGCGAAGCAGTTGGCACCTGGCTGAAGCCGATTAGGTTTGCGAGGCTTTGAGGTACCAAGGGGCTACGGCCCCTTTTTTGTGCGCGGTAAAACCTCCCGTACGTTTTCCCGCACGCCAATGTGTGCCGTGTGTGTCGGGGCAACGACAACCTCTAGTTCACCTTGGCACACTACCCTGGCACGCTACAGCCCTTGTTTTATATACTATTTATTAAATTTAAAAAGAGAGTGTCAAGTGTGACAACCTATAAAGTAATCCACACAGAAATGAGAAAACACCCTTGTAATTAAAGGGTGCGCTCCCCCACTGGCGCAGCCACAGCCCCCACTCACCCCCCGTGTGGTTTGCTTTATCCCCCGGCACACACAGAACATCGGAAAAACTTAATTAAATCAATGACTTAGGTGTTCCGGGGTCGCTTTACTGTGCCGGGGTGCACTGGCACGCTGTTTTTCCCAGATAAATATCAATAAACAATCTGTAATTGTATTCCCAACTTAGTGTTGTATGCGTCATAATGCTGGGCGTAACCCACTGATAACAAAGGGAAAACATGGCTCACAATAAAGACATCGACCTCGATGAGCTCTACGACCTGGCAAAGATCGGGCTGACAGAGGAGCAGATAGCAACTTCGCTGGGCGTACACCAAAGCACCATGACCAGGCGAAAGAAGGATGACGCAGATTTTGCCGAGACATTAAAGGCGGGAAAGCAGGCTGGTATCACCGCCGTCACGAGCGCGCTGTTCACTGGCGCCACGAACGACGCCAAGCCCTCTACCGCTGCACAAATCTTCTTCCTTAAGAACAGGGCCCGGTGGACTGACCGCATCGAGACAGAGCACAGCGGCAGCGTGGGCGTGGATGTGCAGCTCGATGCTGCCATTCAGGCGCTCAAGGATGCGGGTATCGACCCGTCGAAACTCTAGTGACGGTTGTATCTAACAACCCGGCATCACGGCGCGACAGTGCCTGTCGATGCGCATGGTGCAGTTGCTACTGCACCACGAATCCTGCTAGATATAAATGTCAATGAAATCAATGACTTACAACACCCAGGTGTGCGAGAACGAAAAAGCTCCACACCCGGCGCCCCAGGCGGCTCTTCGCAAATTCGGGACTCCGGCCTGGGGGAGCTACGGTGGGTATATTGAGTTACACGTTCGGGCGGCTTTTATATGACAAAGAGCACTTCAAAAAAAGCGGCTTCAAAAAAAGAGCCCGTTGTTTTAACAGAAGAGCAAGAAAACAAGGCGGCTGAAATTGCAAAAGCCATCGCCATTGTTAAGGAGCATAAGAGAACACACCGCATCGACCACTTTAAACCGTACCCGTGGCAAAAAAGTTTTTATAAAGCTGGAAAAACCAATAAGCAAAGAATGCTTATGGCTGCGAACAGAGTTGGCAAGACTGCGAGTATGGCTGTTGAGGTTGCGTACCACTTAACCGGCGCGTACCCCCAATGGTGGCAAGGCATAAGATTTACTAAGCCGGTATCCATTTGGTGTCTAGGCGTCAGCGGAGAGCAGTTACGCGACGTTGTAGTTAAGGAGCTGCTGGGGTCATACCTGGGTGATGGAAAATTTGACGGGAACGGACTTATTTCTCAGGAAAATATTTACCAGGTCACTCCAGCAATGGGCACCCCTAGACTGCCTAAAGACGTCGCTATTCGCTACATAACCGGCAACACAAGCAATGTAAGTTTCAAATCTTACTCGCAAGGACAGCATGTTTTAATGGGTTCCAGTATCGACCTAGCTTGGATCGACGAAGAACCTCAAGACCAAACAATATACCCCCAAATTTTAACAAGGACCGCGACCGGAAATTCTGGGGAAGGTGGATACGTGGCGCTTACCTTCACGCCAGAGTCCGGTGTAACTGAGTTAGTAAGCCAATATCTGGACAACCGCCAGGTAGGCCAGCACCTCCAGAACGTGACCTGGGATGACGCCCCGCACCTCAATAAAGACACCAAAAAGCAGCTACTTGCTGCGATCCCTGAATATCAAAGGGACATGAGAAGCAAAGGAATCCCTGTACTGGGAGAAGGCATGGTGTTTGCGCTCAGTGAAGAAGTTATTAAGTGCGAGCCTTTTGAGATCCCTGCCCATTATAAGAAATTGTGCGCCATCGATTTTGGAATAACCCACCCCACAACCGTTGTCTGGACAGCGTACAACCCCGATACCGATACGATTTATGTTTTCGATTGCTATAAGAAAGAGGGGGAAATTCCAGCGGTCCATGCAAGCGCCATAAAGTCCAGAGGAAAAAATATCCCAATGGTTTACCCCCACGATGGGGACGCCACCGAGAAAGGCAGTGGCAGGACGCTTGCAGAAATGTACGTTGAAAATGGCGTTCTAATGATCGGGCGATTCACAAACGCGGACGGCACCAACTACGTCGAACCCGGTTTAATGGAAATGTTAGAGCGGTTCCGAACCGGCAGATTACAGGTGTTTAGCAACCTCACGCCTTGGTTTGAGGAATTTCGCCGTTACCATCGCAAAAAGGGAAAAATCCACAAAGATTTCGACGATTTAATGGACGCCACCCGCTACAGCGCTATCTCCGTTACCAGGTTTGGGCAAAACGAAACTGAGCAGCAGCAACTAACCAACAGAACAGGATACACCTCGAATGAATACGATTATTGATGAAGATGAGTTGCTAACGGTTTTAGAGCGCAACATTGACGCGTCGGACACGTACACCAACAGCGAAGTTGGTGAGCAGCGGGACAAGGGCCACAAGTATTACTACGGTGAGCCCATGGGGAACGAGGTCCGTGGCAGATCGCATCATGTGAGCATGGACGTGTTCGACGCGGTCGAGGCGGTAAAGGCCATGATGCTGGAGACGTTTTCCGCTGACCGCAACATATGCCGTTTCGACGCTCAGAGCCCTGAAGATGCTATGGGCGCCAGGATGGCTACTGTTTGGACGAACTATAACTTCTACCGACAGAACGACGGATACAAAATTCTAACGGATGTTATTCACGACGCGTTGGTAGCTAAGACCGGAATCGTTAAGCGGTACTGGAAGTCCGATTACAAGTACGAGGAAATGGAGTTCCAGGGAGTGTCTGAGGACGATTTCAACGTGATGATGTCGAACCCTGAACTTGAGCTCATGGAGATCCAGGAGGAGATGGTCGAAGGGATGGACGAGCAAACAGGCATGGCGTATAGCCAGATGACGCTTACAGGTACAGCGCGGCGCAGGCTTAACACAAGTAAGGTTTGTGTTGAGACTGTGCAGCCCGAGGATTTTTTGATCAACCCGAGAGCAAAGACTGTTCAAGACTCAGACTTTTGCTCGCACCGAATGGCCCGTACTCGTGGTGAGCTTTTAAGTGAAGGGTTTGCAGAAGAAGTGGTTGCCAAGCTAGATGAGGAGGACGCGCTCAAGGAGGACGGGTCCATTGGCCGCGACTCTGTGGACAGCTTTAGGCATGACCGCCTTGGGTTAGACGATAGCCACGACAGGGTCTACGTCACGTTATACGAGTCATATATAAAGAGGCACGATCCTGAGCTCAACGCGTGCGTTTTTTATAAATGCCTGCACTCTAGGCACACAATGCTGGACACAGAGATCGTGAGCGAGATGCCCTTCCGCACCTTTACGCCCTTCCCGTTACCTCACAGATTTTATGGTATGAGCCTGGCCGACGTGCTCGTTGACCTACAGAAGACGATGTCTTCACTAAAACGAGGCGTGGTCGATCATTTGATGCTAACCACAACTTCTCGTTGGGTTGCCAACTTGTCATTAGTCAAGAACCCACGCGACCTGCTAGACAATCGGGTCGGTGCGGTTGTTGACGTTATGTCGCCAAACCCCGAGAGCGTGGTACGGCCATTGCCCACACCCCAGCTAAACGGAAATGTTTACACGGCAATTGAGAATTTCGAGCAGGAGAAAGAGGCTCGATCAGGCTCCAGCAGGATGAGCCGAGGAATGGACACAACCGCAATAAGCAAACAGAACTCTAGCGACTTGATTAATACGTTCATGAACGCCTCCAACCGGCGAATCATGGTGATGTGTCGCAATTTTGCTGAGAACTTCCTAAAGCCCTTAATGGAAGACATCTATCGACTTGGTGTCGAGTATGAAAACGAAGAGAAGATGCTCCAGCTAGATGGGCGCTTTGTCCCTATAAACCCCGCGATGCTTGGCGACAGAACCGAAATGTCTGTTGCGGTGGCGCTGACCCCTGAAGAGCAGGCCCAAGAAGCTCAAATGCTTTTGAGTCTAGATCAGCAGTTCACTATGAACCCTCAAGACCCAACGCTTGGTGGCCTGTATGGGCAGCAACAGCGGCACGCGATGATCTCGAGGGCATTCGAGCTTCTAAACATAAAAGAGGGAGCGGCGTATTTGGTAGACCCAAACGCAGAGGAGTTTCAACAGCAGCAACAACAGCAACAACAGCAGCAAGAAGAAGCCCAGGCGCGTCAGGAAGAAGTAGAGAAATTCCACGCAGGCATGACAGCTCGCCAGGTGGCTGTCTTAGAGGGTCAGTTAGAGCTCGACGTAATCAAAGAGCAGAACCGAATGCTCCTGGAGCTCGAAAAGCAAGAGTTCACCGAAGAAGAGAAAGAGGCTCGGCTAAATTTGGACACCGAAAAGATGCTTCATGACATGGAGATCCAGGAAGCAGAGCTGGCTCTGGAGAAAACACAAAACAGGAACGTTTCAATTGGAAACTGATTTAAAACGATTCGACAAATTCTTGAACGGCGCCAAGGCGCGAAAGGCGCCAAAGATTCACAGTAAGCAGGCGCTGAAAGAATACCTGGCTTTTAAGGCGCAGACCTCTGCGCCAGCGGAGCCACCCGCCAATAAGGCAAAACCAAAGCAACCTCACGAAAAGGACTTTATCGCATGAACGACATTGAGCAAGAAGACATAAACGAAATCGCAACGAAGGCAAACGCGGCGCAGATGGCAATCAGCTCCCCGATTTTTAACGAAGCGTTTCAGATGATGAATCAGGGGATCGTCGAACAAATTATTCAAACACCCGCTGAAGCAACTGTAGAGCGCGAGCGATTGTACTCGATGTATAAGTCAGGGCAGTTGTTTGTGCAGCAATTTGCTACATTAATCAACAACTTAGAGTTGCGTAATCAACAGACAGGTGAGTAAAATGGCAGAAAACAACATAGAGCCATCAGAGCAAACCGCAACGGACTCTGGTGATTCAAACATGATCGAAAGATTGACCGCCCTCCTGGAGTCCGACTTAGAGTCGGAACAACCTGAAGAGCAAAGCGAACTTGATCAAGAGGCCGACCAGGCCGACACAGTGGACACGGAGTTTGAAGATGTACCCGAAGATGAAACCGACGCGGACGAGGAGGTCGAAGACCCAACCGAAGACCCCGAAGCGGAAGACTCAGAAAAAGAGCTAACTTTTGAAATTGATGGCGAGGTCCATACAGCAGAAGAACTAAAGCTCGGTTTTCTTAGACAAAGTGACTACACAAAAAAGACACAACTAGTCAGCGAGCAACGGAAGGCCTTTGAGGCTCAATCCCAGCAAAACGAAGCGACTATGAGTGCCTTGATGTCCGCAGCAAACGCAGACCTTACACGCTTTCAGGGCGTGAACTGGGAGGCTGTTGCAGTAGACAACCCGGATCAGTACCGGCAGGCCAAAGCGGCCTATGAGCAAACTAAATCGACCTACGACTTTATAAAGTCTCAGGCAGATCAGTTTCAGGCTCAGACACAGCAACAGGATGCCGCGCAACTTAAACAAGACGCGCAGGACTCTCTGACTGTACTGAAGACTCAAATCCCTAATTGGACTAACGATTTATATTATCGAATAGGCGATTATGCTCATAAAAATTTAGGTGTAAGCAGCGAAGAATTTAACAAAGTTGCTGATCATCGAATTATTACCGCTCTACACAAGGCCATGCTTTTTGATTCGGCAAAACAGGTGACGGCTAAGAAGAAACTCAAAGCCAGCGCCACTAAAACTTTGTCAGGCAGTAAAGCTGACTCAAGCACGACTACGAAAACTGAGGGCACACGCAAAGCGCGTGAGCGTCTGAAGAAAACGGGCCGAGTTGAGGACGCCGCCGCTGTCATCTTGAGCAGGATGAAATAACATGCCAACAGTATCAGGTACACTAAAAACCTTCGACCAGGTCGGTAAAAAGATCGATTTCGAGGACGTCATTTACGATATTAGCCCAACGACCACACCTTTCCTTAGCAGTATTGGTAGCTCAACAGCTACAGCAACACTGCACCAGTGGATGCAGGACTCTCTCGCCGCAGTTGGCGCTAACGTACTTGTTGAGGGGGCAGACGCAGGCGCTGCATCAACCGTCACACAAGTTGTTAAAACAGCGAACACGCAGATCTTTGGTAAGGTCGTAGCGACGTCCGGCACAGCAGAAGCGGTAGGCACCTATGGACGCTCTAGCGATTTAGCTCTGGCGATTAGTAAAGCAGCCAAGGAATTAAAGCGCGACATAGAGCATTCGTTTGTTGGTTTGACGCAAGCCGGTACCGCAGGTAACGGAACCACTGGAAGGCAGCTAACATCTGCGGCTAATCAGATTGCATCTGCAACCACAAACACTGCTGGCTCGAATCGTTCATTCAGCGAAGCATTGCTGTTAGACGTTTTAGAAAAGGCGTATAACGAGGGCGGCGAGCCAAATCAGGTGCAGGTAACACCCTCGCACTCGGTTATCGTTGCAGGCTTCGCAGCGGCTTCTGGACGTCAGCGTAACTTTGACACTGGCACCAAGATCGTAAATGTTGTAGACATTTATGTTAGCCCCTTCGGTGAGGTGTCAGTTGTTCCTAACAGATTTTTGCAGGCGAACACTTGCTTAGTTCTGGATACAGAGTACTGGTCACGCGCAGTTCTGCGACCAGCACAAACTATCCAACTTAGCAAAGTCGGTGATTCCGACAAACGTCAAATGCTCACCGAATTAACTTTGGTTTGCGAATCTGACGTTGCATCTGGAAAGATTGACGCTTTGACAGCGTAAAGAACCTCTCGGTCCCCTGAGAGCTAGAGCGCCCTAGACACTTCCTCCGTCTAGGGCGCTTGACCCTTTACTGCGCCCGTAATTACAACCATTAATTGTATCTCAACCAAAGGTGGCGAAATGTCTGACTTAAAAACCCACATCCAGCACGATCAAATGGATGACAAGCTGCACATAGCGCACACGCAGGACGTGACCCCAATTATTGATAGCAACCGCCGAGCGTACAACGACTCAGAGAAGTCTGACAAATGGTCCGATTGGAATCGCGTCGCAAGCATACCGTCAGTTGTGGTCATGGAGTGGATGAAGGAGGGTATAAACGTGATGGCGCCCACATACGAAGACCAAAAGAAAATCAAGAAAAAGCTGAACAGCCCAGAGTACGCATATCTTAGAACCCGCAAAGGCCGACTATGAGCTTATCTACCTATGACGGCCTCAAGCTATCCGTAGCGGATTGGATTAACCGCGAAGATTTATCGTCAGTAATCCCAGATTTTATTGAGTTGGCGGAGAATAGAATATTCCGCGAGCTGCGCGCCCCATCAAACGAAAAGACGGTAGACCTGGTTGTAAGCAACGATGGCTACACCACGGTCCCAAACGATTTGCTCGAAGTTAAAGATCTATTTTGGAACTACCAGCCTCTATCACGGGTAAGCCTTACGCAGCTCCACAGCTACGTTACCCGCGCAGGTCAGGCTCCAGAAATGTTCGCACGAGAGACATACCGATTTCGTCTGTTCCCAGTGCCTACGGTTCTGGGCACCGACAATCTGAAAATGATTTACTACTTCGAGCCTGACAATCTGACTTCAGCAAACGGCACCAACCCCGTATTTTCCACCTCTCCAGATATTTATTTATATGGCACGCTGGTTGAGGCGTCCAACTATCTAGGTGCCGACACGTCCCGATGGGAGGGCGCGTACCAGAGCGCTATGGGCCGAGCGATGCAGCACGCTAAGACCGCAGAGTACGCGGGCGCATCCGCACAAACGCAAGCAGGATACTGAACGATGGCATCATTTTTTGAAAACATTGGCAACAACGCAGCCGTTGACGAATCCGCATTGGCGAGCAAGACAGCCGCCGAAGCCGCCAAAGTCGCAGCAGAGGCCGCGCAAACCGGAGCCGAATCGTCTGCCGCAGCAGCGCTATCATCTGCAAACACGGTAACGACCTCGATCACAGCATCGGCGGCCTCGGCAGCCGCTGCACTTGTTTCTGAGAACAATGCCACAACAAAAGCATCAGAAGCCGCCGCTTCCGCCGCGACATCGACCACAAGGGCATCAGAATCCGCTGCCTCTCAGGCAACATCTACGTCTCAGGCTTCAATTTCCACGACTCAGGCATCTACCTCTACGTCGCAGGCAACAATTGCAACGACGAAGGCTTCAGAGGCCGCCGCTTCCGCTACCACAGCGGCCACTCAAGCGAACACGAGCACGAGCCAATCGACCATTGCAACGAATAAAGCTGCTATCGCCACTGCGCAGGCTGCTACCGCGACCACTCAGGCATCTACCGCCACAACGAAAGCGTTAGAAGCCGCTGCATCGCAGGTGGTCTCGACCACGAAAGCAAGCGAGTCCGCAGCTTCCCAGGTTATATCCACCGCGCAGGCGGTCATCGCAACAACTAAAGCGTCTGAGTCCGCTGCATCGCAGGTGGTCTCGACCACCAAGGCGAGCGAGGCCGCAGCTTCCGCCGCCACTGCCACGACTCAGGCAACAACTTCGACAACCAAGGCTACAGAGTCCGCAGCTTCTCAGGCGACATCTACGGCTCAGGCGACCATTTCAACGACTAAGGCTTCAGAGGCCGCAGCTTCTGCCGCCACGGCGACCACCAAAGCCAGCGAGGCCGCTGCATCTGCTGCGTCCACGAGCGCGCTCATTGACCCTACAGTCTTGAAGGTAGACGCGACCAACAACCGCATAGGCATCAACGACACAACCCCATCGGTGAGCATCGACGCTGGATCGAACACGGACGCTATTGCGGTGCCTGTTGGCACCACGGCGCAAAGACCCGCCGATGGCGCTGGTCGATTCCGGTACAACAGCACCACTCAGGCATTTGAGGGCTACACCACCGAGTGGGGTTCAATCGCCGGAGGCGGTGGCACCAACACATTCACCACGGATAGCTTTACCGCCAATGGATCTACCACGGCGTATGCGCTCAGTCAGGTTGTCTCTTCTGAAAGCTCTCTGCTCGTATTTATCGACGGTGTTTTTCAAACTCAAGATGCCTACAGCATCGCAACCGCATCTGGCACTACTACGCTTACCTTCAGTGCTGCTCCAGCTAATGGACGAAAGATTGTTGTGTATTCGGTTGCGGCAGGTATATCAGGGACGAACCTCAACGTAGACTCGATGACGGGTGACGGTTCTGATGTAACTCTAACTCTGACAATAAACACGATTAAAGAAAACACACAGGTTTTTATTGACGGAGTTTATCAAGCGAAAGCTAACTACAGCATATCTGGGACTACTCTAACCTTCTCAACCGCACCGCCTGCTGGATCTGCTGTCGAGTGCGTCACCATGACCCAAACTGAAATCAACGTCCCCGTAGATGGGACTATAACAAGTGCTAAGTTGTCAGGTGCGCTGACTACCCCAAGTACTCTTGTGGCTACTGGCAAGATAACAGCAGACGCTGGCATAGACATTGATAACATCAACATTGACGGTACTACGATTGCCCTAAGCTCTGGCGACCTGACAATAGATGTCGCAGGTAGTATGATTTTCGATGCAGATAGTGCTGATTACTTCTTCAAAAATGGTGGGACAGAGGTTCTTAGAATCTCTGGAGACGCTACTCCCGCGAATGTTACTATGCGAGTAATGCCTAGCGATGGAGATTTTATAATTAAAGGCAACGATGGCGGCTCAACCATCACAGCTCTCACCCTTGATATGTCAGACGCAGGTAACGCTACCTTCAACAACCATGTCAATGTTGGGGATGGGAAAGCATTTATTAC
>Ga0209192_10000621_pt1 | contig 33191 bp, 31 predicted proteins | sample ArcticOcean_MG_C_11_FD_187433 | JGI IMG/M metagenome (GOLD analysis project Ga0209192, IMG submission 187433) | Marine microbial communities from western Arctic Ocean - ArcticOcean_MG_CB2_154 (SPAdes) (version 2) | ecosystem: Environmental > Aquatic > Marine > Oceanic | place: Arctic Ocean... | reverse complement strand
GAATTAAGTATCAAAATTTAGGTAATTGCTTTATATTTATATATTCTTATTATAGTAATAAATACATGTCTGGATCAGTAAATAAAGTAATTCTTTTAGGTAACCTAGGTAAAGATCCTGAGGTTCGTTCTACTTCTAATGGAGGTAGGTTTGCAAGTTTTTCAATAGCCACTTCTACTAAATATCGAAATAAAGAAACTCAACAAATGGAAGACAAAACCGAATGGCATCGAGTCATTGTTTTTAATGAGAAATTAGCTGATATATGTGAAAAATATCTAAAAAAAGGATCTAAAATTTACGTTGAGGGTCAACTACAAACTAGAAAATGGACAGATAATAATGGTGTAGATAAATATACAACTGAAGTTGTAATACCAAATTATTCCGGTGTTCTAACTATGTTAGACACAAGAGCCCAATCAGGAATAACTCAACAGAATGATCAGATAGAATCAGCTGCAGATGAAGCTATGAGTCCGACGGATGATAACTCAACTGCAACTAAACTTGACGACGATATCCCTTTTTAAATTTAAATTAATTGGTAAAGAAAAAAAAAATTAGTGGCACTCAGTTAGATGTATTGGAAGATAAAATATATCCTAATATTGATATCACAACTGAATTAGAGAACAGTTATCTCGATTACGCTATGAGCGTTATCGTATCAAGAGCATTACCCGATATCAGAGATGGACTAAAGCCTGTTCACAGAAGAATTTTATATTCAATGTATGAGGCTGGCTATCATCATAATAAACCTTATAAAAAATCTGCACGTATAGTTGGAGATGTAATGGGTAAATATCATCCTCATGGTGATTCCTCAATTTATGAAGCTATGGTGAGAATGGCTCAAGATTTTACGATGAGATTACCTTTAATTGATGGTCAGGGTAACTACGGTTCTATGGATGGTGATCCTGCTGCTGCAATGCGTTATACCGAAGCTCGCTTAGGAAAAGTTACATCCTACATGCTAGAAGAGTTAGAGTTTGACACTGTTCCTACAAGACCAAACTATGATGAAACCTTACAAGAGCCAAAGGTGCTCCCATCTAAATTTCCAAATATTTTTGTTAATGGCGCAAGTGGTATCGCCGTAGGTATGGCGACGAATATACCACCTCATAATTTAGGCGAAATTATAGACGCAACTCTCAAGCTAGTTGACGAACCTGATACTACATCAAAACAATTACATAAAATTGTCAAAGGTCCTGATTTTCCTACAGGGGGAATCATTTCTGGAACCGCAGGTCTACTTTCAATGTATGAAACCGGAAGAGGTTCTGTGACAGTCATGTCCAAGCTTCATGATGAACAAATTAGAAATAAAAATGCAATCGTAATAACAGAAATTCCTTACTTACAAAATAAGTCAAAATTACTTGAAAGAATTGCGGAAGTAGTAAACAGTAAAGTGATCGAAGGTGTTAGCGATATTCGAGATGAGTCGAATAAAGAAGGCGTACGTATTGTGATAGAACTAAAATCTTCTGCTATGGATGAGGTTGTAAAAAACCAATTATTTCAATACACCCCTCTTAAAACATCTTTTAGCAGTAACATGTTAGCTTTAAATGAAACAAGGCCTGTTGTTCTCAATTTACACGATGGTTTAACTTATTTTATAGAATTTAGAAAAGAAGTTATAACAAAAAGAACTGTATTTAAGCTTAATAAAGCGAGAGACAAAGCTAATTTACTTATAGGTCTATCCATAGCAGTCAACAGCATAGATGAAGTTATTGATTTAATTAAAAAGTCTAAAAATCCTTCTGAAGCTAAAGAAAAACTATTGGCGAAAAATTGGCCAATTAAATCTAATATTGTTGAATACGTTAAATTAATTAGCCCCTCTACTAAAATAGTTTCTAATAAGATTAATTTAGATGAAGAACAAGCAAAGGCTATTTTGGAATTAAGACTCCAAAAGCTGACAGCTTTAGAAAGAGAAGATTTATTTACTAGTTTGAAAGATTTAATTGATGATGTTAATGGTTATCTTAAAATTCTTAATTCCGATAAGGAGTTATTAAAAATTCTTAAAAATGAACTTTCAGAAGTGAAAGATAATTTTGCAACTCCACGAAGAACTGTCATTCAAGAACAAGATTTTGAGAATATTGATACTGAAGATTTAATTGTTGAGGAAGATGTAGTCATAACTGTTTCTCATCAAGGGTATATTAAAAGAGTACCTAAAGACTCATATAAAAATCAAAAGCGTGGCGGTAAAGGTAAAAAAGCTATGGGAACAAGAGATGAAGATTTCCTTGAACAGGTTTTTGCAGCTACAACCAGATGTACAATTTTATTCTTTACATCTACAGGTAAGGTTTACTCCATTAAGACTTATGAACTTCCGCCTGGAACTCCTCAGTCAAAAGGTAAGGCTATAATCAATTTAATACCTATTTCTAAAAATGAAAAAATTTCTAGTATTTTAAGACTACCTAAAGATATAGAGGAATTTGAAAATTATAATTTAGTATTTGCAACTACTCTTGGAAATATAAGAAAAAATAAAATGAAAGATGTAGCCATGAGTGGTACAAGAAAATTAGCAAGATCAGGAAAAACAGCAATTAAGTTAAAGACTGGTGATAGGTTGATTGGCGTAATTTCCGTTATTGAAAATGATGATGTTCAACTAGCTACAACAAATGGTAAATCTATTCGTTTTGCAACTAAGGATTTAAGAGAGTTTTCTGGATTAGGTTCATCGGGTGTCAGAGGTATTAAGTTATCTAAGGATGATAAAGTTGTTTCTATTTGTAGTTTACTTCACAATAAAATCTCAATCGATGTAAGGGAGTCTTATCTCAAAGCTAAAAGTGAAGCAAAAAAAGACCTCTCTAAGATTAATAAAAAATTTCAAGAATTAGCTAATACGGAAGAATATTTGTTATGTATAACAGAAAACGGCTATGGTAAATTAAGTTCTGCCTATGAGTATAGAATTACAAATAGAGGTGGTTCTGGTGTCACTAATATTACTGTGACTCCTAAAAATGGTCGTGTTGTCCAGTCCTTAAAGGTTAGTGCTGAAGATAATATAGCTTTAATTTCTGACAATGGTAAATTATTGAGATGTAATGTAGGTGAAAATATTCGAGTAGTGGGTAGAGTTTCACAAGGTGTTTCTGTGTTTAAAGTCGATAAAAATGAAAAAATAGTTGCTGTTGCAAGATTAGAAGAAAATGGAGATGATGACTAGAGTTGGAATTTATCCAGGCTCCTTCGACCCTCTAACATTAGGACATTTAGATATAATTGAACGAAGTCTTCATGTCGTTGACGAGCTTATTATAGCAGTCTCAAATAATGATAAAAAAAATCATATGTTCGACGCTGACTCCAGAGTTAAACTTATTCATGAAACTATCAATTTATTAAACGAAGATTCTAAAAAAAGAATAACCATTGAAAAATTTGATCATTTATTAGTAGATTATGCTAAATCTAAAAATTCCAATATCATTATTAGGGGCTTAAGGGCCGTATCTGACTTTGAGTATGAGTTCTTGATGACAGGCATGAACCGAACTATTGATAAAGATGTTGAAACAATTTTTTTAATGTCCTCTGAGAAATATCACTTTATTTCATCGAGATTCATTAAAGAAATTCACCGCCTTGGTGGTGATATTAGTAAAAGTGTTCCAAAACCAGTTCTTGATTTTCTTAAGAAAATTTGAAATGTTCAGAACGTACTTTATAAGGGCCCATAGCTCAGCAGGTAGAGCATCTGACTTTTAATCAGAGTGTCACTGGTTCGAACCCAGTTGGGCTCACCACAACTTTGGTGAGAAACACTAAGAAACACGAGGTAAAAAAATAGTTTTAATATCTTTCACGGTACGCCCTAAAGAAGGAAAATGTTACTGAAAGAACCTAAAATATATTTATTTGGGCGTACCATGGGCGTACCAAAAGCGTACCACCCCCATGACCATCATTACATTGTTATAGGTTCCTACTTAAACTCAGCAAAAAGTTCCTTAAGGCTTTCCCCAGAAATGGAGAGACTATGACTAATACAATTAAGTTCAATAAAACAGTAATAGAAAACTTAGATATCCCAGAGAAGAGAACTAAGTTTATGTCTGATGAAGTGAAGGGTTTATATTTAGATGTAACCCCAAGAGGAACTAAGTCTTTCAGACTTGGTTATAAGTACAATACCTACAATCAAACTTACACTATTGGAAGGTTCCCAGATATCAACCCAACTTTAGCAGTCAATAAAGCGAAAGAGCTAAGAGCTCTTATCACTCAAGGCATTAATCCACAGATACAAAAAGCAGAAAAGAAAAAAGAAGATACATTTAAGAGTTTCTTTATTGATAAGTACTTACCTATTCAAGCAAATAGAAAAGGCTTTCCTAAAGTAGAAGCTATCTGGTCAATGAGTAAGGATAGAAAAAAGAAAGTGAAAACAGAAATCTTAAGATGGAATACTACAGTTCCTAAGAAGATGAATAATGTACTTGAGAGTTTTAATGCTCACTACATAAAAGCTAAGTTCTTAAATCTTAAACTGTCTGAAATAACTGATACTGATATAAGTTCATTTATTAAGGGTGTTAGTTCAAATGCTTATGCAAATAGAATGGTCAGAGAATTAAGAGCTATATTTAACACAACTGATTTACCTACTAACCCTGTATCAAAGGCATTAAAGAGAGAACTCACACTAAGAGTAGTTAATCCTAGAACTGTTAAGGCTTCACCTAATCAAGTCATAGAGATAGGAAAAGCTCTTCATAAGGTAAGGTATGGTTATTTTATCGAAGAGAAGGGAAGATATTATCAGCCTCACCCAATACAAGCGTCAGCCATAGAGATCTTACTTTACGAAGGGTTAAGACCTAACGAAGTATTATCTATGAAATGGTCTGAAATTATTGATGGTGTCTATACTACTGATACAAAAACAGGAACTAAGTCTTTTAGATTAACCTCTCATACTATGATGATTATTAATAACATAGAAAAGAAGTCACCCTATGTTTTTACTTCTCATGTAAATCCTCAAACACACTACAAAAATGTTAGAGGAACTTGGGAGCAAGTTTGTAAATTAGCTAATACCCCAGAACTCAACCTTTATGATTTAAGAAAAACTTATTCTAGTAGAGGAACAAAGATGTTTGGTATTCATACTTCATCTAAGTTAACAGGGCATAGTTCACCTAATGTAGTGTCAAAACATTATTCTCATTTAGATGATGAAGAACACACAGAACATAAACAAGATGTAGCTGATTACTTTAATGACCTAATCAATGGTGGTGGAAAGGTTATAAAACTTGGTAAAAGCTAAGAAAACATTATTAAAGGGGAGTAATAAATCTACTCCCCCTAAAACGGAACAGGAACAAAGAGTTAAATTTCTTCAAGACTTAGATGAAAGAAGAGAAAAAATTGCATTAACAAGATTAGGGTTAGAAAATCTTTTTGATCCTAAGTGGTATATGAATAAAGGAAATACAGAATATAATTTATTTGAATCAAAGAGACTGCATATTATTTACAATTCTCAAGAGCCTATACATTTTTTAAGAGATGATTTATTTAAACCCAAGTTCAGAGGTAAGGTTAAATTATATAAGAACGAATTATCTTTGTATGGGCATATGGTTTATAACGATTATAAAACATTTCCCTCACAAATTCTTAAAAATATGTTGAGCAATTTTAAGTCAGCTCATGAGTCAATTTCCAAAGCTACTCATGATATTGTGCAACACACAATTCATAAGTCTAGAACTAAACAGGAAGTAAAAGAAAAATATAAATTTGGATTGGGTTTAGGATTACCAAACCAATTTAATACAATTGTATATGAAGAGTTAAATACAATCCAAAAACAGTTAACTGCTTTAGGTATGGTTATTATGAAAGATCAAAAGTATAAATCTTCAAAAACTAAAACTCCAAACAAAGCTAAGATGCAATATTTTCTATTCTTAACTCGAGAGCTCTACAATATGCTTGATTGGAGTCAGGCTAAAATGACAAAGACAAACAATTTAACTGAGGAGGAAATTCATAAACAAGTTGAAACATTTACTCTAAATATCAGGGATAGTTTTTATCAAATTCAAGATACAGATGAGAAAATATTAATTAATTCTTTTGAGTGGAATCTTACTTCAACAGAAAAGAAAAAGATTAAAATTATTAAGCAGTTCCAGAATCTAATGGGGTGTAGTAATGAAGCCCAATTCCTAAAGATTAAAAAAGCCATTAATTTCTAATTTCAGAGTATTACTCATCTATATAATTTGATATTTTAGGGATATGAAAAAACTCATAATCCTATTGTTATTAATCCCTAGTTTGAGTTGGGGTGTCTGTATTTAGATTATTAATTAAGCCTTATGTTACTCGCAAGTTTTGCAAATAGCAGGTATTTCAATTTGTTGTAATTTGTTTGTATTAAATTTCTTTAAATTTAAGATATTCATTAATAAGCCCATCTTATTTCTGTCCATTACTACTTCTTCAATGTCCTTGCATTTGATACAGACACTCAGCGTTGTGATATCGTTTTCAGCATGAGAAAACTTGCATAAAATATATGAATTATGATGACTTGATCTATGAATATAACCTTCACTTATAAGAATATTTAAAGACCTATAGACAGTCATAGGTTGTATTCTCTTTATTCTTTGAAATTTATCAACAATACCATAGGCGGTTAGAGCTTTTTTGTTATTTCTTATAATTTTTAAGACTATTTGGTTATTGTTCATATTTAGTCATACTAACTTGACATATTTTCAGATCTTTAAAAGTTACTTTTAATTAAGTTTATGAAAAGTAGGAACTTTGGAGCTTTATTGTAAGTAGATATAGTTTAATTTATAAAAAAAATGAAATATTACTGTTTTTTAAAGTTACGTTATAACATTGTTTTTTTTACAGATTTATTTATTTTTTATCATGTTTAGGTGGTAATTTTAATTTTTTGATATATAATAATTATTATAAATAATCTTATCCACATGTAGATGTACAAGAATTGGATAATCTAAAAAAAACAACTAAAAATACAATTATTTTGTTATTAAACGTTATAACATCACAAATAGTATTTTTTTTATTAGAAATGATATTGATTTATTTGAATATTTAGTAATTATTACTTTAAAATAAAATCTTAATACAGTGAAAATATTTATATTTTACGACTAAATTAAAGAATCACAAAAATTCGTGCTTTAAAGTTACTTTCAAAAAGCTACTACTCATGTTTATTATCAACAATTTTCACATCTTAATTTTACAATTTGTTAATTTTTTGAAATGTTAGCTTAATTTAAAAATTTTATTAGGAATAGGATTTTTACAGAACGATTAAATACAAACTTTTGAGAAGCCAATTTCTTAATTGGTATCTCAAAAATATAGGAGGAATGACTATATGTTTACACTAAATAAGAAATTGCGTGTTCAATTCGCTACTATTGCAGTACTGGGTTTAATATGTTCAATGTTCGCTACACCTAAGACAGTATTTGGTGCAGAAACGCAATACTTTCCAATAGCTAGTAGCCGTGTGGGTCCATACTCAGCAATGGGAACTGGATATTATGGGGCACAAATTGACTACATGAACTACGTTAACATGAACGGTGGAGTTAACGGAGTCATGCTTACATGGCAGGAATGTGAAACTGAGTACAATGCAGTTAAAACTGTTGAGTGCTACCAGAGACTTTTAGAGAAAGATGGTCAAAAGATTGTTGCTTTTGATACTCTGGGTACTCCTGGAGCTTACGCTGTTATTAACCGTATGGCCAAAGACAATGTTGTTTTAGCTCAGTATGGTTATGGAAGAACAGATGCTGCCGATGGAACTGTATGGCCTTGGGTGTTTAATGCTGCAAGTCATTACTGGTCACAAATTGCTGTTAAGCTAAAGTTTATGGCTGAACAAGAAGGTGGAATTCCTAATATGAAGGGCAAGAAAATTGTTCATCTTCATATTGACTCTGCTTATGGTAGAGAGCCTCTACCAGCAATGAGAGCTATCACTAAGGAATGGGGAGTACAGTTGGTTGAAATTTCAATCCCACCTCCAGGACTAGAGCAACAGTCACAATGGCTACAAATCAGAAAAGAAAAACCTGATTGGGTTACATTCTGGGGTGCTGGTTCAGGAATGAACTCAACCGCTATGACTAATGCTGCTCGTGTTAACTTCCCACGTGATCGTATGATGTATGTAACTTTTGGTGCAGCTGAAGAAGATATGTTTCCTGCAGGTGACGCAGCTATTGGAACTTATGCAATGGCAAACGCACTTCCAGGTGCTGACTTTCCTTTAGTAAAAGCTATCAAGGAGCAAGTATATGGCGCTGGAAAAGGTAACTTAAATGATGAGAGTCGTTTGGGTTCTGTTTACTGGAACCGTGGACTTGGTGCAGCTGTTATGTGGATCGAAGCTATGAGATTAGGCCAAGAGATGCATGATAAAGTTGGTAAAGCTTTAACAGGAGCAGAGTTCAGAGATGGATACGAAGCTCTTAACATGTCATCTAAGCGTTTAGGTGAAATAGGTATCGAAAATATGGTAGCACCATTTTCGATTTCATGTGAGAACCATGAAGGCGCTGGTAAGTTTGCTGTTATGCAATGGGATGGAAAAAAGTTCAATCAAATAACTGATTGGGAAGAACCTCTAGATCCTTCGTATATCCGTGGATTAGTTGAAGCTTCTGCAGCAAAATTTGCTTCAGAAAACAACATGCCAACTAAGAGCTGTTTATAATCTGAAAGGGTTTTTAAATAGCGATTAAAATATAATTATTGATCGGGGAGCAAGATCAGAATGAATCCCCAGCCCCCCGATCGGATAATATCAGCACAAAAAAGGAGGTCCACAAGTAATTAAAATGAATTTAGAAAATGAAAACAAACCTATTTTATCTGTAAACAATATTGAAGTTATTTACGATCAGGTGATCCTAGCTTTAAGAGGAGTAACTCTTGAAGTTCCAAAAGGAAAAATTGTTGCATTACTGGGTGGAAATGGTGCAGGGAAAAGCACAACTCTAAAAGCAATTTCAACAATGTTAGCCTCCGAGCGAGGCGAAGTTACAAAAGGTTCAATAGTTTATGATGGAATAGAAACCCATAAATCCCATCCATTAGAAATGGTTGGAAAAGGAATGGTTCAAGTTTTAGAAGGTAGAAGATGTTTCGGCCATTTAACTGTTGAGGAAAATATTATTAGTGGTGGTTATAGTAGAAAACTATCTAAAGGTGATATTGCCAATGAACTAGAAAAAATTTATGATTATTTCCCAAGATTAAAAACTAGAAGAAAAAGTCAGGCAGGATTTACTTCTGGTGGTGAGCAGCAAATGATAGCTGTTGCAAGAGCCATGATGGTAAAACCAAAAATGTTACTTCTCGACGAGCCCTCAATGGGCCTAGCTCCACAAATTGTTGCTGAGATTTTTAATATCATAAAAGATTTAAACCAAAAAGAAGGTGTGAGTATTTTACTTGCTGAACAAAATACCAATGTTGCTCTAAATAATTCAGATTATGCATACATTATTGAAACGGGATCAGTTATGCTCGATGGACCTGCTAAAACTTTATTAAATGACGATAAAGTGAGAGAGTTTTATCTTGGAGTTTCTTCAGAAGGTAGAAAAAACTTTAGAGATGTTATTAAAGAGACTAAGAAAAAAAAGGAAAAAGAAAATGAGTAGTACTGTAAAAAGAAATTTTCCCATTGGAAAACCAATTCTAGAAATTGATTCAATCTCCCTTAGTTTTGGGGGTGTTAAAGCCATAACAAATACATCGTTCAATGTATTGCAGCATGAAATAAGAGCAATCATTGGGCCAAATGGTGCTGGTAAAAGTTCTTTACTAAATTGCATTAATGGAATTTATAAACCACAAGAGGGAACAATAAAATTTAGAGGCAAAATCTTAGATAAAATTACACCTAATACAGTTGCACAAAATGGAGTGTCTAGAACTTTTCAAAACTTAGCCCTTTTTAAAAGAATGTCTGCAATTGATAATATTATGGTAGGAAGAAAACTTCACACTAAATCAAATTTTATGGAAGTGGCCTTTCAACTTCCGAGAGCAAATAAAGAAGAAAAGATTAATAGAGATAAGTGTGAAGAGATTGTTAGCTTTCTTGAAATTGAAGACATTAAAAATACTCCTGTTGGTAAACTTCCATATGGTTTGCAAAAAAGAGTTGAACTAGGAAGAGCTTTGGCTACTGAGGCTGAAGTTTTACTTCTTGATGAGCCAATGGCAGGAATGAATGTGGAAGAAAAAAGAGAAATGTGTCGTTTCATACTTGAGACTAATGACCAGTATGGAACTACTATTGTTCTTATCGAACATGATATGGGTGTTGTCATGGATATCTCTGATCGAGTTGTAGTTTTAGATTATGGTAAAATTATTGGAGACGGAGCCCCCGATATAGTGCGCTCCAGTAAAGCGGTTATAGACGCTTATTTAGGAGTAGCATAATATGGGCGGTGAAATTTTATTTTTCTTTGAAGTTGTAGTTGGTGGTTTGCTTGCAGGAACAATGTATTCGTTGGTGGCTTTAGGTTTTGTTTTAATCTATAAAGCATCTTCAGTTTTCAACTTTGCGCAAGGTGCAATGGTATTTTTTGCTGTGTTATCATTTTGTGGATTTATGGAATTAGGAATGCCATTCGTGGTAGCTTTTTTTGTAACAGTCTTGATGATGATCCTTCTTGGTATGGCAACTGAGCGTTTAGTTTTAAGGCCTCTCCAAAGTCAAAGTGAAGATACTTTATTGATGGCAACTATTGGTCTTGGTTATGTATTAGAAGGTTTGGCTCAAGCAGCTTGGGGTGTAGAGGTTAGAAGATTAGACCTTGGAATTCCTGACTATCCTATTATGTGGATTGCCGATAATATAGGTATATTTATAAGTGTTCTAGATTTAACTGCTGCAGCAATTGCCGGATTGATGGTTGGTTTTTTATATTTACTCTTTAAATACACAAAAATTGGTCTTGCTTTAAGAGCAGTAGCTGATGATCCAGGAGCAGCAAGTTCAGTGGGCATCCCACTTAAACATGTCATGCTTCTTGTATGGTCTTTGGCAGGCATAGTTGCATTGATTGCAGGTATGTTGTGGGGTGCAAGGGCAGGAGTCCAGTTTGCTCTTGTAGATTTAGCTTTAAAAGCTCTTCCTGTTTTAATTATTGGAGGATTCACATCTATTCCAGGTGCTATTGTCGCTGGATTATTAGTAGGTGCAACAGAAAAAGTACTAGAGGTCTATATAGGACCTTTCTTTGGAGGCGCTATCGAAGGTTGGGCCCCTTATGTTTTAGCGGTATTTTTCTTACTCTATAGACCTGAAGGTTTATTCGGTGAAAAAATTATTAGAAGAGTTTAATTAGGAGAATTTGATATGAAACCAGTTTTTATGACTTTTAAAAAAAAAGATATAACTAATTTTATTGTGTTGATGGCGTTAGGCTTCATTGCAATACCAATGTTTGTTTCAAGTGACTATTGGTTCACTTCGATATTAATTCCTTGGCTATGCCTAGCTCTTGCTTCGATAGGTCAACAAATTGTTATGGGATATACGGGACAGTTATCTTTAGGTGCTGCAGGTTTTATGGCGGCAGGAGCCTTTGCTTGTTTTAATATAGTCTTGAGAATACCAGATCTTCCTTTTATTGGAGCACTTATTGGTTCTGGTCTGATAGCAGCAGCGTTTGGAGTCTTATTTGGACTTCCAAGTTTAAGAGTTAGAGGCTTATACCTCATGGTTGCAACTCTAGCTTCCCAGTTTTTTATTGTTTGGATGATTGATAAATTTGGTTGGTTTAAAAACTATGACTCCTCAGGAATTATCACAACCCAAGATATTGTTATTATGGGCAGACCTTTTACATCACCAGTTGATATGTATCTCGTAATTTTAGTGGTTGTTACAATTCTAACTTTACTTGCTATGAACTTAGCAAGAGGCAGTACAGGTAGAAATTGGATGGCTGTTAGAGACATGGATGTTGCAGCTGAGTCAATGGGCGTATCTCTCTTAAAAACTAAACTTCAAGCTTTTGCTATAAGTTCTTTTTATTGTGGCGTTGCTGGAGCTCTTTTTGCTTTTACTTACTTAAAATCAATGGAACCTGTTGCTTTTGATATCAAGTTATCATTTAAGGTTTTATTTATGGTTATCTTAGGAGGATTAGGGACTATTAACGGTGCATTCCTTGGCGCAGGCTTTATTTTATTATTTCCTGTATTTTTAAATATTATGGGAAATACAGTTTTCCATGGCGTTGTTGATGCAACAATTATCTCTTCAATTGAGCAAGTTGTTTTTGGTGTTTTAATGATCTTATTTATGATCTATGAACCTTTAGGAATGGCAAAGCTATTAGAGACAGCAAAGTATAAAATTAAAGAGGCATTTAATAAGAAATAGTTATTCAAAAAGAGTAAAACTATGAAGCTAAGCTTAATTATACATTGATTTTATTAGTGGTTATTGCATTTGGTATTTTCTTTAAAAGACACATGTTAAAAATCTATTTCTACAATGAATAAAAAAATTAAATTTTTAATTGCAATATGTCTAGGTTTTGGAGTTGGATTCCTGTTTGATAATAATTTTGCATTTAGTAATTCTTTAAAAATTGAATTTCATTGTGCGATTAACTATGATCAAAACACTAATAATTCAGATATAAAAGATAGCGCACCTAAAAAAATTGAAATAATTTATTTTGAAAATAAATTATATAATTTTATTTGGGATGGTCAAAAGTTACATAAACACTTTGAAATTCTAAGTTTTGATAGCGACTTGAACGTTGAGTTAGTAACTAGTGGTTATAGCGATATTAAAAACGCTGTTTTCTTTAATATTAACAGTAATGTAGGTTATTTAACTCAATATAATCTTTCGGGTGTATATTACAATTGTATTAAAACTATCATTTTACTTTGATTAAAACTTATAGATAAATATTCAATAATTAATAATATCGAAAATAAAACTAAAAATAAATGAGAAAACTCTTAATCCTATTGTTGTTAGTTCCTAGTTTGAGTTGGGATAAGTCTAATTTTTCTCTTTAAAAAGTAATATCCCAAAGAATTTATATTGATATTACGATAAATTAATTAAAAATTAATCCCCTTTCTTTATGCCACCATACCACACCTATACCTATGGCATGATGGCATAAGAATTTTCCCTATAAAATTTTCTAGGTTTTATTCTTTGATTAAGTTCCCATAATTCACTTAAGAAACATTATTAAGAAAGGAATCTAATTTGACGAACTTAGACCAAACTAGAGAGAATGCCCCAAGCCTATTAACGACAGAGCAAGTAGCTAAAATATTTCCTTACTATACTGCAAATACTTTAAGAGTATCTAGGTACAGAGGTAATTCACCTTTTCCATATATCAAAATAAACAAAAAAGTTATGTATGAAAAAGAAGAGATAATAAGAATATTAGGTAACAATACTGTAGACGAAAAAGAGTTTAATTCATGAATTTTTTAGTTAATCCCAATCTATTTATTAATAGATATCTCAAGGGAACGAAAGTAACTGAAACCTTTAATCAATATAGATTAGGGAACAAAGGCTCTAAATGTATCTTAAAAGATGGCTCTGGTTACTTCGACCATGAGTTAGGCAATCATACATCATTGTTCAATGAAGTTATGAATAGAGAAGGGCTATCCACTTCACAAACAATTCAATTTTGTAAAGATAATCATATGCTTCTTAACCAGAATGAAATGGTAGAGGTATCTAACACTCAATCTAAATACAAGATTGATAGACTAAAAAGCCTAGAGGATAATTTAATTCCTTTTGGTTTTACTAAGGCTCATGAGTATTTACTTAAAAGAGGTATTCTTGAAACTGCAATTCCAGAGAATGTTATATTCTTTGAAAGCATTAAGAACTTATTATGTCACAAAATTACTAATATTAATGATGAGGTTATTGGTTATCAAACTTTTAAAATTGATAGCAATATTAATAAAGTAAAACCCCCTAAGATATATGGTTCCTGTAAAGGTGGTAAGACACCCATCTCAATTACTAAATCGCAAGAGCTTATTCTTGTTGAGGGATTAGAAGATGGATTAACTATTCATCAATCTTACCAATCTAAAAAAATAAAAAAAAATATCTGGGTAATGATTGGAACATCAAACTTTATGAATGTTGAAATCCCCTGGGGAATAAGAAAAGTAATTCTTGCTTTAGATAATGATAACGCTGGTCAAACAGTATTTGAAAAAGCTAAAGATAGATTTGGAAGAATGAACCTTGGGGTTTCAAGAATTAAACCTAGTCCAGATTACAAAGACTTTAATGACGAATTGAGAGGTATTAAAAAACAATGAAACGATATCGCAATTGGAACTCATTTAAAGAGTCATGGTTAATAGTTAGTAACCTACAGAGCCATACTATCAAAGCTCTTAAAGGAACTAAGACTGAAGTATCTGATAAGACATTCCAAAAAATAAAAAAAGAAATGATTACTCTTTTAACTCAATCCATAGAAAGGATTAACAAACTATGAGTATCCTAAAACTAGAAGAAGAAACTATTATTAAAACTGCTTATGATTTCCCCATGATTGATATATATGATTTAGCTAATCTTAAAATTCCTGAAGCCAAAGAGATAGTTAGACCATTTATAGTTGAAGGCTCATCAATGGAAATATTTGGTCAGAGTGGAAAGGGTAAGACTTGGTTTACTTTAGAGCTCTGTTTATCTATTGCTACAGGTCAAAAGTTTATGAAGACCTTTGAGGTGATTAACCCTAGACCTGTTTGGTATATTGATGGTGAAATGAAGATTGATAACTTAAGGAATAGAGTTGATTCAATTATGAGAAGATACCCAATACCTACTACAATTCCTCAAGGTTATTTAAATATTACTAATCCTTACATAGCTAAAGATAAAATGCTCAATAAGATTAATGATAAGCGAACTCAACAAGGTATTCGAGAAAAGATAAAAGAAATATCAGACAAAACAGGGCAATCTGTATTTATAGTATTTGATAATCTTTCTTGCTTAACTAATAGTAAAGAAAATGACGCTGATGATTGGGTGCCTATGTTAGATTTCTACACACAACTAAAGAGTGAGAACCATAGTATTTTACACATACATCATTCAGGTAAGTCGGGACAGAGCTCTAGGGGTACGAGCAGAAGACATGATGCTCTTGATACTATTATCCAATTACAAACACCTAGTGATTATGTTCAAAGTGATGGAGCCTATTATAATATTGAGTTCAATAAGACTAGGAACTTTGCTGGACAATATGCAGAACCTTTTGGTGTAAAGATAAAGTTCACAGGTGAGAAGCCTAACCAAACGGTTGATTGGGATATCATAGGATTTGAAGACCAAAAGACTAAGGAAGTATTAGAAGAGTATTGTTCTACTTACCCTCAAGCTACTGTTAAGAGTACCTCTATAGCCACTGGTATTCCAACCTCGACAGTACAAAGAGTCATAAGAAATTCTAAAGAGAGTGGTCAATATGAAAAGATAATGAGAGAAAAACACGGAGCACAATGGGAAAAATTGAAACAAACAAAGTAATAGTATTAAAACAATTTAAGAGAACTATTAAATCAATCGACATTAATAATCTTCCTAAATCTAAAATGCTTCATTCATTTATTGATGAGCTACATAAGGAAGAAGAGGATAGGTACCTAAATGATTTACGCCTATCCTTTGTTGGTAGAAGATGACTAAGAAGATATCTCGTTATGATGTTCTAGTGGAGCAACTCCAATCCATTAACAATCAATTAGATAGATTAGACTTTGATATAACTTTAAGTGGTGCAACAGTTAATAGACATCTTAAGAAGATAATGAAGTCCAGACAGAGTTATTTATTGCAACAAATTAAATTAGAAAAACATAATCTTTAGATACAGTTGTATTCTATCGTTACATAAATATTCTTAATTACTGTTAAAATCTTACTAAAACAGACAAAATAAGATGAAATATGTATGAAATAATCTGAAATAGTTAACCTCATGCTCAACACACAAAACCTAGAATGATTCATTATCAATACTTATAGAGTTCCTTACATACATTATTCGGATATATTGCATTGAACTCCCTATAGGAAAAAAACTAATATCTCTCACACTGGAAGCTACGAGGGGAGGAGTTTAAAAAACAGTAACTACTTTGTAATACATATATCGCTCAAGCATTTTTATTCTCTTAAAGGTTACGATTAAAAAGATACAAGCGTAGTGTTGCATATTTGATTCATTTAACCCTATTTTTTTAATGATACAGGGGGTACTTAATTGTTCTGAATCCAATCATGAATCATAATCAAAAATCAATTAATTCTGGTACTACTTTTATTCTTTAAATCTTAGATTAAGTGACTAATGTATATCTATAAGGGAGTGCCATAGGCGTACCAGAAATATAAAAGATAATAAACTATCTAACTTCAATGGTTTTAATTCAGAATAGCATCTGACTTTTAATCAGAGTGTCACTGGTTCGAACCCAGTTGGGCTCACCACAACTTTGGTGAGAAACACTAAGAAACACGAGATAAAAAAATAGTTTTAACATTTTACACGGTACTTCCACAAAAAGGAAAATGTTACTGAGAGAAGCTAATATCTATTTACAAAGAAGTACCAGGGCAGTATCACCACTTAACGATCTTCCTTGTTGGTGGTAGAGTAATCACGATGAAAAAACTTTTTTTGTTTTTATTATTTGCTACTTTTTCCTTTGAAACTTTATCGGAACCGAATGTTTTAAAGTGTGAAAAGAATTGTGGTCTATTAGATATTAATGATGATTTTACCTTTCAAGCCAGAATGGCACAAGGTGAAGATATGTGGGGAGCTAATGTCACTTTTATTGAGGATGATATTATATTAAGTTCAGCACATATTTTAGGTTTTGAACCAGATAGAAGAAAAACTCTTTCTTGTGGTGCTGAAGCAGCTACAAAAAAAAATACAGATTGGTATCATCATAAAGAAAATATGTATGTAGTGGATGGAAAAAATTATCCTAAGGAAAAAATCATTATTGCAAAAGTATTAGATATATCGGCAAGAGCCACTGGAGTACCACCAGGCTACGATATATTAGTTGCACATGTCGATCGGAATTGTAAAAAATGTAAAAAGGGTCAAAATATTAAAATTACCCCTATACCAATTGCAAATAATCTGCCAGAAATGAACACGGAAGCTCTTCATGTAGCTGTTCCTGGAAATAGCAAAATGAACAATGGGAGGTTTTATGATGATCATTTGCTTAATGGAAGAATATGGGGATCAAAAAAAACTCCTTGTTCAAGACAAACGATAAAACATGATGGTAAAAATAATCCTCCTATGCTTTTTGATACATCGGGCAGTCCTGTAATTTTTAAAGAATGTGGAAAATATGTACTCCATGGACTTCACGGTAATGGATCAGATGATGGAAAATTTATGTATGAATTTCTTCAATTGCTTCAAACCCAAAAAGAATGGATACAATCTGAGATCTATCGATGGACAGGAAGAACAGAAATGCTTGATTCATGCTCACCTAATGGAACAAGATCTTTTATGCAAGGAAGTGAGTTTGATGTTCCACAAAGCAGTTGTGATAAAAAATCTAATTATGATGATCATCCTTCAAGATTTTCATCATGTAAAATAACTAATCAAAAAGGTGCAGTTAAAGTTCCAATGAATTAATTTTAGAGTTTAATGGATTTGTCTAATATTAATTATGAATTAATTTTCACAACTAGCACCACAGCTACGTTATTTTTTGCAATACCCATTTTTGTTTCCCTAATCTTTCATTAACATTTTCGGTTACTAAATATTTTTCACCTAAATTCATCTCTAGTTTACTGTCTGAATCAATCGAACCTAATCTAGTAATTGAATACTACTCTAGATAACATCATTTTAATTTTTAAATATTTAAATATCAAAGGCCAATTTCTGCGCCAAACAATTAAAAAACTTTATCGTTGGGAGATCTTCCAGTTGGGGTGATAGTAGGATTGAATCGAAGAGGGACTTAAAATCTTTTTTCCTAATATATGATCTGAAGCTTTTTCGCCAGTCATAATACTAGGAGCATTAAGGTTTCCATTACAAATTCTTGGAAAAACCGAAGAGTCGGCTACATATAAATGCGAAGTCCCTTTAACTTTGCAATGAGTGTCTACTACAGTAGTAGGATCATCCTTCTTACCCATTTTACATGTCCCGCAAGGATGGTAGGCGGATTCACAATGTTCTTGTACGAATTGATCTAAGGCTTGATCAGAGATCACATGGTCGCCAGGTTGTATTTCAGATCCTTTGTAAGGTAGGAGAGCTTTTTGGTTAAGTATTTCTCGGCTAAGACGTAGGGCTTTTCTAAATGTGATAAAATCTTCTTCGTGAGACATATAATTAAATTTAATCTTAGGTGCAATTTCTGGTCGTGAAGTATGAATACGAACAAATCCTCGAGAGGGAGATCGCATGGGCCCTACATGAAGTTGAAACCCGTGTCCCTCACTAGGAGCAGTGCCATCATAGCGAATTGCAACGGGCAGAAAATGGAATTGTATATCAGGATAGGGTATATTTTTATCAGATCGAATAAATCCTAGTGTTTCAAATTGGTTGCTGGCCCCTAAGCCATTTTTAAATAACATCCATTGCAAACCAATACGTAGTTTCGATAATGGATTAAGATACTTAGATAGAGAAATAGGTTGAAGACATTTGACTTGAAAATAGACCTCTAGATGATCTTGAAGATTTTGACCGACAGAAGGTAGATGATGAACCACTGGTATTCCTAAGGATTGCAAATCCTTCCCGTTGCCTATGCCGGAACGCTGTAGGATTGTTGGACTATTAATAGCACCGGCTGCTATCACCACATCTTTTTTAACTTTAATGATCTTGGTTTGGCCTTGATGGCTGAATTGAACTCCAACGGCTTGTTGATTATTAAAAATGATTTTATCTACCAATACTCTTGTGAGGAGCTGAACATTTTTTTTAGCTAGGGCTGGACGAAGATAGGCTTTCGCTGCTGAAAAACGTGATCCCTGCCAAACCGTCATATCGGCAGCACCAAATCCTTCTTGTCGAAATCCATTGTAGTCCTCTAAGGAACTATAGCCAGCTTGCAGTGTTGCTTGAGTAAAAGCCTGATGTAATGGATTGGTTTGTTGCCCTCGAATTACATGTAGTGGTCCAGAGGTACCCCTAAACTCCGATTGATGACCATGACTATTTTCCATCCGTTGAAAATACGGGAGAACATCTTGATAATCCCAACCTACTGCACCACTTTGAGCCCAATCATGATAATCACCGGCATTTCCTCTAACATAAATCATGCCGTTGATAGAGGACGACCCACCAATTACTTTACCTCTTGGACAAACCAGTGATCTTCCTTTCAGACTTGTTTCGGGTTCTGCTTTATATCCCCAATCATATTGAGACATATTCATCGGATAAGAAAGCGCTGCGGGCATTTGAATCAATGGTCCCCAATCACTTCCTCCATACTCTAAAACTAAAACTTGATGGGAGGGGTTTTCTCCTAAACGATATGCCAGAGCTGATCCCGCTGAACCTGAACCGATTACAATATAATCTGGATGATCAAAAAAAGTATCCATAAAGAAGTATAACTATAATCAACTAATTTTAAAATTATATGAAAAATATTAAAAATTTATCAAAGTGTAAGGTAATTCTAAACCCATTACTGAAAGGGAAATCTTATAAAAGAAAACTAAAGTTTAAAAAGAATACAAATCTGAACTAATAAAATAAAAAAGAGAACTATGGTTCGAATTAATTCCATTGTGTGATTATACTCATTACATTTTCTTTCAAACCAATTTCGTTGATATTTATTTGGTTCAGACAAAAGGAAATAATTTGCAAAATTTATTAATTTTGTAAAGTGAAATAATGAGCGAAAAAACATTAAAAAAAAATAGATCCCCACGAAACGAGTTAGAACGTCAATTAAACAAATACAATCATATTAAACTTATAGAATTTTTTTAATAAAATGTCATAATATTATGTTGAGAATTAGGTTAAGTTAAAAATGTTTAATTTTAAAAATAGTAAATTGTCTTTATTTGGAAATAGTAAAAACTTAGAAAAAGATATGGATGAGTTTGTGAGCATTCTTTCAGAAGTGGGAATATCCTTTAAGTTAATTGTGAAAGATTTTTTATCCCATGCTACGGGTGAAAATTTTGAACAACGCATTGAAAAAATTACTGCAAAGGAAAGTCGAGCTGATACAGTAGTCAAACAAATCGAATACGCTCTCTATGAAGAGACTTTAATTCCTGATGCAAGAAGTGATGTCCTTCGACTTTTAGAGCACTTAGATGAAATCATTGGTATGTACCAGGGGAATTGCTATCGTTTCTCCATTCAACGACCGGATTTTCCGCAGGAGCTTCATGCTGATTTACTTAGTCTGACGGACACCGCAGTCGATTGTGTGGAAACCCTATGTTTAACAGTTCGATCTTTCTTTAGAGATGTTCGATCCGTCCGAGATAATGCCCATAAAGTTACCTTCTACGAGAAGGAGTCTGATATTAAATCAAGTGATCTCGCTAGAAGGATTTTTAGTTCGAATTTAAACTTAGATCAAAAAATGCATTTAAGATATTTTGTTGAAAAAATAGACAGTATCTGTGATCGAGCAGAAGATATAGCGGATGAATTGATCATCTATTCAATTAAGCGATCTGTTTAATTCCTAGTCCATGGAACTAACAATTATACTTTTCTTATTTGGCGGGCTATTTCTAGGCTGGTCCTTAGGGGCTAATGATGCAGCAAATGTCTTTGGGACGGCTGTAGGCACCCGAATGATCAGCTTTAAAACCGCTGCTCTTGTTTGTAGTATTTTTGTAGTTTTAGGATCGGTGATCAGCGGCGCTGGTACGACAGAGACGATTGCCAAACTGGGGGCTATTAATGCTTTGCCTGGTGCTTTTGCTTGTTGTTTGGCTGCTGGCTCTTCTGTGTATCTAATGACTAAGGCTGGGTTACCTGTCTCTACTACACAGGCCATCGTTGGGGCTATTATTGGGTGGAACTTTTTCACATCCTCTAAGATAGACTACAATGTTTTAACAACAATATTGGCAACATGGGTTTTGTGTCCAATTTTAGCAGGAGTTATTGCTATTGGGATTTTTACCTTGGTCAAGAAAATTGTCTTCAACTCCAAAATTCATATTTTAAGATTAGATGCCTATACTCGCCTAGCCTTATTGCTGGCAGGGGCCTTTGGATCTTACAGTCTCGGAGCTAATAATATTGCAAACGTCATGGGGGTCTTTGTTAATATATCTCCTTTTACAGATATTGAGATTACTAGTTTTTTTACTTTTACTTCCACGGAGCAATTGTTTTTACTAGGTGGACTCGCCATTGCTGTGGGGGTGTTTACTTATTCAAAAAAAGTTATGTTCACGGTGGGAAATGATTTACTTAAAATTTCTCCGCTTTCTGCTTTTGTCATCGTGCTCTCTCATTCGATCGTTTTATTTTTATTTGCCTCCGAGGGGTTAAGTAATTTTTTAACGTCGATGAATTTACCTTCAATCCCCTTAGTGCCTGTCTCTAGTTCGCAAGCGATTGTGGGAGGAGTGATTGGTATTGGACTTTTAAAAGGAGGTAAAGAGGTGAAGTGGTCTGTTGCGGGAAGGATTGCCTTGGGTTGGGTGGTGCTCCCTATTCTTACTATGGTGATCGCAGTTTTCTATTTGTATATCTTAAAAAATATATTTGATTTGAAAGTTGTATTTTAACTTTGAATTATCATTGTTTTAAATCAATTTAAGCTCTATATTTATAAATGACTAATCATGATTTTAAATATTAATCAACGAGTATACCCCTCTCAAGTGAACAAGTCTGTGGTGGTTATTTGTTTAGATGGAAGTCAAAAAGAATACCTCGATATGGCCTCCCAAAGTGGTCTTACCCCTAATCTTGATAGTATCATTGAAAATGGAGAGTTTATTTTAGCGCATAGCGCCATCCCTAGTTTCACAAATCCAAACAATATATCGATTGTAACAGGCCAGCCCAGTGCCGTTCATGGAATTTGCGGTAATTTTTTTTATACTCCCTCTACTGGCAAAGAGGTGATGATGAACGATCCCCAATATTTAAGGGCTCCTACTATTTTCCAGAAGTTCTATGAGCAGGGAGCAAAAATAGCAGTCATCACTGCCAAGGACAAACTACGGACACTTCTAGGCAACGGACTCCAGTTTAATGAAAATAGAGCTATTTGTTTTTCCTCAGAAAAATCAGATCAGACTACCCTCGATCAAAATGGAATTGAAAAGGTCAATGACTGGTTAGGAATGCCCGTGCCTGATGTTTACTCCCAAGGCCTCTCCGAATTTGTGATGGCCGCAGGCGTCAAAATACTCGAAGAGTTCAAACCAGACATTATGTATTTATCTACAACTGATTTCATTCAACATAAGTATGCCCCTGGTCACGAGGTAGCAAATAAATTTTATCAAATGTTTGATCATCATGTTGGACTTTTAAACCAACATGATATCTCGCTTGTGATTACAGCAGACCACGGGATGAAGGCCAAGACCAATCAAGCCGGTGAACCAAACGCAATCTTCTTAGAAGACTACTTACAAGAAAAATTTCCTGGAGAAAATTTTAAAGTCATTCTTCCTATTACTGATCCTTATGTAGTGCACCACGGGAGTCTAGGATCTTTTGCCATGGTCTATGTTGAAAACCAAGATTTGATTTCTCGTGTGTTAAATACCATTAAAAAAATTCCAGAAATTGAAGAAGTCCTTAATAAGCAGGATGCTTGTAAGACCTATCACCTACCTGAAGATCGCTCTGGCGACATCGTTTGCATGAGCTCGGAGTCTTTTACTATTGGTAGCTCAAAAAGTAAACACGATCTCTCCTCTCTTAAGGAACCGCTCCGTTCTCATGGAGGACTCCATGAACGCGAGGTACCATTTATTATTAACTCCGCTAAATCTAATATAGCGGGACAAGGGCAAATCAATAACTACGATGCGTTTTACTACGCTATCCATACAGCAAACAAATAATGGATAAGAAAATGTATATTGCTGGCAAGCAAGTTTCATCGGAAAAAACCTTAGAGGTTGTTAATCCTTATAACAATAAGATAGTGGCATCTGTGCCCGCGGCCAACCGTGAGCAGGTCGCACATGCCTTTAAGATTGCCGCAAGCTATCAGCCCAAGCTGACCCGATATGAAAGACAACAAATTCTTCAAAAAACTGCAGAATTATTAGTTAAAAATAAAGAAGAGATATCCGATATTATTACTAGTGAGCTGGGTATTTGCAAGCAGGACTCTCTTTATGAAGTGGGAAGGGCGTTTGATGTATTCTCACTCACCTCACAGCTCGTTATTCAAGATGATGGGGAGATCTTCTCTTGCGATCTAACTCCTCACGGAAAATCTCGAAAAATATACACCCACCGCGAACCGCTCAATGCGATCTCGATAATCACACCTTTTAACCATCCGCTCAATACGCTTGCTCATAAAATCGCGCCAGCTATTGCCACTAATAATTGCGTGGTCTGTAAGCCGACCGAGCTAACACCGCTCACAGCTCTCAAACTTACCGAGCTTGTCTATGAGGCAGGGCTACCACCCGAGATGATTTCCATGATTACCGGTTGGCCAGAGGATATCGGTAGTGAATTTATTCAAAATCCCGAAATTGAAATGATTACTTTCACGGGTAGTGTGGCAGTGGGAAAGCTGATTGCCAACACTGCAGGGTACAAGCGAACTGTCTTAGAGTTAGGAGGAAATGACCCACTCATCGTTTGCAATGACTTAAGCGAAGAAGATTTAGTAAAAGCAGCAGAACTCGCTGTTCTAGGGGCAACGAAAAACTCAGGTCAGCGATGCACCGCGATAAAAAGAATTTTATGTCAAGAGAACGTGGCCGATAAATTTGTAGCCTTGGTTTTAGCTCGAGCACAAAAAATAAAATTTGGTGACCCACAAGATCTGAAAACCGATATGGGGACGGTAGTCAGTGAGGATGCTGCAAAGCTATTTGAACAGCGCGCACTCAAGGCTGCAGAAGACGGTGCCAAAATTCTTTATCACCCAAAAAGGCAGGGAGCACTTTTGCCACCCATCGTTCTTGATCATGTGAAGCACACTAGTGAATTAGTGGTTGAGGAGACTTTTGGTCCTATCATACCTATTATTCGAGTAGCAAATGATCTTGAGGAAGTTGCCAAAGTATCTAATTCTACTGCCTTTGGTTTATCCTCAGGGGTCTGTACCAATGATTTACGAACAGCTAATTTCTTTATCCAAAATTTACATGTAGGTAATGTTAATATTTGGGAGGTACCTGGGTACCGTATTGAAATGTCACCTTTTGGAGGCATTAAAGATTCAGGTTTGGGTTATAAAGAAGGAGCCCTAGAAGCGATGAAAAGTTATACAAACTTAAAAACCTACTCCTTACCTTGGTAAACTTATGAATGTAAGTAAATATGAACTAGTTATCGTAGGGGCAGGGGTTGTCGGGATGGGTGCTGCTTTGGCTGCATCTAAACAGGGAATAAAAAAAATATTAATCGTAGATCGCCATCATGCTTGTACAGGAGCATCGATACGAAATTTCGGTTTTATTACCATTACAGGACTTCGGCAAAAAATTATGCAAGAGCGCTCCCTTCGATCAAGAGATATCTGGTTAGACATAATAAAGAAAGCAAAGATTACTATTAATCATCGAGGTTTATATTTACTTGCCCAACATCAGGAGAGTATTCCTGTATTAGAAGAATATCTAAAAGTCGATTCTCGCTCAACCGTTCGATTGCTCACTAAGCAAGAAATGGAATCTCAACATCCTTTATTTAAAAAAAATAATAATTACGGTGGTTTGTTTAGTAGTGATGAAGTTCGAATTGAGCCCCGCCTTGCTATCCCAGCAGTTGCTAACTATTTGCGCTCTATTGGAATAGATTTTTTATGGAGGGAAGAAGTATTGGATTTTAATCATCGCTATATCATTACTCAAAAAAGAAAAATTTTTTTTAATAAATTGATTATGGCACCAGGTAATCACTTAAAAGGACTAGGAAGAGATATTTTTGAAAAAAAGAAAATTCAATCTAGTAAATTACATATGTTACGAATTATGCCTGACAAAAAAGTTAAACTGCCAGGTGGCATTATGGCTGATCTTACTTTAATGAGATATCCCGGATATGAAAATCTGCCTTCTAAAAAAAAATTAGATAAAGTTATTCAAAAAGAATGTCGAGCAGAATTAGATCATGGTATTCATGTTATAGTGGTCCAAGGTAAAGACGGCTCCTTGACTATCGGAGACTCTCATCATTACACCATAGACTCTCATTATCCTTTTGAAAATGAAGTTGTTGATAAATTAATTTTAAATCGTTTTAACCATATTTTACCTATTGGTTCTTATCAAGTAGTTGAGCGTTGGGTAGGAGAATATCCATCAGGTAAGAACGATTATTTAGATCATTGGGTTGATAAGCATATATGCATTGCTAATGTAACCACAGGTATTGGTATGTCTACGGGGTTTGCATTTGCTGAAGATGTAATTAGCAAATTCTCTTAATATGATCGTTTTCAAATAGTTCGAGTAATCATTGCCCCTTAGTCTTTTTTTATTAATTATTTTAACTGCGGTCGCACACACCTCTTGGAATATACTCCTTAAGAAATCTCAAGATAAGATAACGTTTCTGCGTAGTTTTTTATTTACAGCAAGTATTATTTTCATACCCTTTTTATTTTTTATTGAGCCGCCCACAACTGAGTCATTTAAGTTTTTAGCCGCTTCCCTATTTATTCATATTTTTTACAATATTTATCTATGTAAAATGTATTCTCACTCAGAAATATCATTTTCTTATCCTATAGCTAGAGGCAGTCCTACGTTAATTTTATTATTTATTTCACCTTTACTACTAGGGGACCAAATATCATTTTTAAATAAAATTGGTGCCTTAATTATGATAGGGGGTATTTTTTTTCTTATATTTTCAGAAGGAAATTATAAAAAAATAAATTTTAAAGGTTTGGGATTATCTTTAATAGTGGCTTGCACAATTGTAGCTTATACTTTAGTGGATGCACAAGGGGCTCGGATTTCCCAAAATGTTATTTCTTATGGAATCTATATGTTTGCCTTAGAGGGGATCACTTTCAATATTGCTTTTATGTTTTTTTTTAGAGATCAGAAAATACAATGGGTATTTGTTTCAAAGGAAAAATACAAAATTTTATTTGCTAGTTTTTTAGTAACATTTGCCTATTTACCTATTCTATATGCTTTTACAAAATTCAATGTTCCTTCTGTGGCTGCTTTACGAGAAATAAGCATTTTATTTACATCTATTTATGGTGTGTATTTTTTAAAAGAAAGATTTGGAATCATTAAAGTAGTTTCCTCAATTTTAGTAGTAATTGGATGTATAATAATTCGAGTTGCTTCTAGTTAGACGATAATTTTCGACTCAAATCTTTATAGCTTAGTAATTTAGGAACATGATATTGAATTTGTGAAGGTAGGTTTTCATCATTATATGTATGACGCAGAATTTTTTGAACTTTAGCTTTCAAGGCTGCTTCGATCCCAACATCGGAGTCTTCAATTACCATTACTTCAGAAGGGTGGAGGCCTAATTTTTTAGCTCCTAAAATATATCCATCTTTAAAGGGTTTATATCGAATGCTACCCGTACAGGAAGTAATATTATTTTTAAAATAACGAAGAAGATTATTTTTTTCAAGAATAGGAATTATGTAATTAGATTTTGCATTTGAAACAATGCCTATTTTAAGTTGAGTTGTTCTAATAAATTTTTTTAAGTGCGGATAGATTTTAGGACTTCTTTGACTAAAGGTAACCTGTAATTCTTTTTTATAATTTTTTATAATTTGTTCTAAATTATAATCTTTAGACAAAATGAGTTTTTGAAAAAGATGTTCTGATATAATGCCCAATGAGGATTTTTGTTTGATCTGCTTATCGTAGGGGATGCTCATTTTTTTCAGAGTTAAAAGGGCTGTGTTAAACCACATCTTCTCGGAATGGGCTATGACACCATCAAAATCAAATAAAATACCCTTAATTTTCATCGCGATTACTATGATAAATCAATATTATATTAAACTTATGAACAAAAAACATGTAATAAATCTTTAACATATCTAAATTAGATTTATAGTTAATTAATAAATCATTAGGAGAAATTAATGAAAAAAATTAAAAGTCTTTTTTTAATCTTTACTGTCCTATTATTTAGTTCTGTTTCAGCACTAGCGAAAACTCAATTAACTGTGTATAGCGCTATTGAAGCTGAAGATCTAAAAAAATACGCAGCAACATTTAATGAGGATCACCCCGATATTGAAATCAATTGGGTGCGTGACTCAACCGGTATAGTTACAGCAAAGCTTCTAGCTGAAAAAAATAACCCTCAAGCAGACATCGTTTGGGGATTAGCAGCTACTAGTTTAATGCTTCTAAAATCTGAGGGGATGCTTGAACCGTATTCACCAGCTGGAGTAGATAAACTCGATCCTAATTTTCGTGATTCTGCAAATCCTACAAGTTGGACCGGAATGGATGCATGGGTTGCAGCAGTTTGTTTTAATACCATCGAGGGTGAAAAAAATGGACTACCAATTCCAACTTCCTGGAAAGATTTAACCGATCCAGTTTATAAAGGACATATTGCGATGCCAAATCCTAATTCTTCAGGTACTGGCTTCCTAGATGTTTCTAGTTGGCTTCAAATATTTGGTGAAGACGCTGGTTGGGCATATATGGATGCATTACATAAAAATATCAGTCATTACACTCACTCAGGATCAAAGCCTTGCAAGCAAGCTGCAGCTGGAGAAGCATCTATTGGTATTTCATTTGCTTTTAGAGGTGCGAAATCAAAAGCAGATGGTGCTCCTATTGAAATCATTGTTCCTACTGAAGGTGTAGGTTGGGACATGGAAGCAACAGCTATTATTAAAGGTACTAAAAATTTGGATGCTGCTAAAACTTTAGCTGATTGGACTATTAGCTTAAAAGCAAACCAAATGTACAATGATGCTTATGCTGTTGTGGGAATTCCTGGTATCGCAAAACCAGTAGAGTTTTTTCCAGACAATCTTGTGGATTCAATGATTGATAATGACTTTGAATACGCTGCTTCAAATCGTTCAAGCATTCTAGAGGAATGGCAAAAGCGATATGACTCTAAGTCAGAGCCTAAATAATATATTATACTCCGTGCTAAGCTTACTTTAAGCTTAGCACTCTGAATTCATGGATTATTATCTAAAAGTTAAAGACGTTTCTAAGTCTTTTGGTAAATTTCAAGCATTACAAAATACTACATTTGAAGTTCAAGAAGGAGAATTAGTTTGTATTCTAGGTCCTTCTGGGTGTGGTAAAACTACTTTACTTAGAGTGATAGCTGGACTTGAAGAACAAAGTTCAGGTCAAATTATTCAACAAGGACGAGAAATTACTAACCTTCCTCCCGAACAACGAGATTTTGGTATAGTTTTTCAATCTTACGCTTTATTTCCTAATTTATCTGTTAAAGATAACATTACGTTTGGTTTAAAAACACGAAAACAAAGTACTAAAATTATTGAACAAAGATTAAGTGAATTACTTTCCCTAATTGGCTTAGAGTATCATAAAAATAAATACCCCTCACAACTCTCGGGCGGCGAACAACAACGTGTAGCTTTAGCCAGAGCTCTCGCACCATCCCCAGGTCTTTTGCTTTTAGATGAACCATTATCTGCATTGGATGCGAAAGTTAGACAATTTTTAAGATTGGAAATTAAAAATTTACAAAAAAAATTAGGTGTCACCACAATTATGGTTACTCATGACCAAGAAGAGGCCTTGTCCATGGCTGACCGAATTATATTAATGAACAAAGGAGTCATAGAGCAAATTGATACCCCACAAGATTTATATTCCAAACCCCAGACTAGTTTTGTTGCAGATTTTATTGGAAAAACTAATTTATTTAAAGCTACAAAAAAATCGGATCATTCTTTAATGATGTTTGGCCAAATCTTTGAATGTCATCAATCTATTAATCATAATGAGATAATCGTTGCTGTTAGACCTGAAGATATTATAATTACGGAAGAAGTTTCAAACAAGGACACTATCTCTGGAATTGTAAAAGAAATTGAATTCTTAGGTTCTTATTCAATCGGATTAATTGAAATAAATCACAATAACCAACGTGAAAACTTAATATGTCATTTACCTCTAGATAATAACGCGCATAATAATCTTAAGAAAAATTCTGTAGTTAATATATTATTAAGTCCTCAATCTTTAAAAATTGTGAATCATTGATTTGTTAAGATGATAAAAAGCAAAGATGATTACCATACAATTTTTTTTATAGGAATAACTGCCACATATATTATAGCAACTTTAGCACTGCCTATGTATGCTATTCTCTCAAAAAGTATTGAGAATAAAGATGGAATTTTTATAGGTCTGTCCAATTATAAATATTATTTCTCTAATCCTTCTTTATTTTATTCCATCTATAACAGTTTATTTGTTTCTATTGTGTCTACTGTAATTTCAGTCACTTTATCTTTTATGTTTGCTTATGCGCTTACCCGAAGTTGTATAAAAGCAAAACCTTTTTTTAAGACTATTGCTATGATTCCAATTTTACTGCCTTCACTGTTAGCAGGTATTGCTCTTATTTATTTATTTGGTAATCAGGGAATTTTCAAAGAATTAATGATGGGTAAAAGTATATATGGGCCAATTGGAATTATTATTGCTGAGGTTTTTTATACATTTCCTCATGCTTTATTAATTATCATTACAGCGCTATCCATTGCTGATGCTAGGTTGTATGAAGCCGCTAAGGTTCTACGATCAAGCCCCATAAGAACATTTTTTACGGTAACAATTCCTTCAGCTAAATATGGTTTGATGAGTGCTTGCTTTGTGGTTTTTACCTTAGTAATCACTGACTTTGGAATTCCTAAAGTAGTAGGGGGACAATACAACGTATTAGCGATTGATGTCTATAAACAAGTTATTGGACAACAAAACTTTGAGATGGGTGCCGTTGTAGGTGTAATTTTAATTATTCCTGCTCTCTTAGCTTTTATTGTAGATAGAATTGTTCAAAAAAAACAAATTTCTATTCTAACTGCTCGATCAGTTATTTATGTTCCTAAAAAAAATAAAACCTTTGACTTATTAATGCTTCTCTATTGTTCATTTATTGCACTAATTATTTTAACTATATTGGGGATTTGTTTTTATGCCAGTTTAATTAAATTTTGGCCATATAATTTATCCTTTTCACTTAAAAATTATCAATTTGATCTGATGGATGGAGGAGGATGGGGCTCTTATTACAATTCCATTAAAATGGCATCCTATACAGCTTTTTTTGGAACTATAATTGTTTTTACCAGTGCTTATTTTGTAGAAAAAGCCAGAACCTTTAAAACCGCTAGAATCACGATGCATTTATTATCAATGATGCCTATGGCGATTCCAGGGATGGTCTTAGGTCTTGCTTATATTTTCTTTTTTAATAACCCTAATAATCCTTTTAATTTTATTTATGGTACTATGGCCATACTAGTTATTTGTACTATTACACACTTTTATACAGTCTCCCATTTAACAGCAATCACGGCATTAAAGCAAATTGACAACGAATTTGAATCTGTAGCATCGTCTCTTAAACAGTCATTTTATAAAATGTTTTTTTCTGTGACAGTTCCTATAAGTTTGCCAGCGATTTTTGAGATAGGAATTTATTTCTTTGTTAATGCGATGACGACTGTTTCAGCTGTTGTATTTATCTATGGTCCCAAGACCAATCTCGCATCCGTTGCTGTTTTAAATATGGATGATGCTGGAGACATTGCACCAGCTGCAGCGATGGGAATGATGATTTTTTATACAAATGCATTTGTAAGGATTTCTTATGTCATTATTACTAAAAAAGTTTTAGTCAAATTTCAGCAATGGAGAACAAATTAGAATTCTATTACTAGGAGATGCCTCTTAAAAGATACGAGCGTATTGTTTAAATTTGATTCATTTTATAAAATTCTAGTTAAAATTTTAGATATAATTTGAGTAAATATAAAAATAAAACGGACTTAGCTTAGTAATAAATTTTTTTTTTCTAAAATAGATAGATATTTAATAGAATTATGACAATATTAATTAATATCTAAATATATTCTATGAAAGGCTAAAATGATTTTTGGTTTAAATTTTGATAATATTGGAGGAGCAAAACTTCAAAAAGAATTATCTACTACCAATAATATCAATCAAAATAATACTATTTGGTTGCATCTTGATGCCAACTCTCATGAAACAAAGGAATTTATAGAACAAAAGCTATCACACATAGATCCTCACATTAAAAAAGCAGTCTTAGCGGAGCAAACAAGACCTAGATATGTTCAATTTGAGAATGGATTCCTCTTAATCTTAAGAGGGGTTAATTTAAATCAAAATCAATCACCCGAAGATATGATTTCTTTGAGAATATGGGTGGAAGAAAATAGAATTATTTCTTTTCAAAAAAGAAACTTACAAACAATATCAGATTTAGAAAAAATACTACTTGAAGGTAATGGACCAAAAAATATCTCAGAATTTATTCAAAAAATAATAGAGACACTTTTATTTAAAATGGAAATACCATTTGATCAGCTAATTAATGATACTGATAATTTTGAGACTCTAAATTTAAGTAATTTAACTACAAATCAAATTAGTGAATTAACGGATATTAGAAAAAAATGTGCGGTATATTCTAGATATCTAGCTCTCCAAGCTGAAGCAATAGAAGTTTTATTACAGTCACAAAATAGTCAATTTGTATTAAATTCAGATAAAAAAAAGATCAATGAAACACATCATGAATTATTAAGAAGAGTAGAAGATATATCCTCTTTAAAGGAAAGAGTACAATTCATCTACGATGAATATGCTAATGTAATCTCAGAAAAAATGAATAAGACTATGTATAAAATTGCTATCATTTCTATGATATTTATTCCAATAAGTTTTCTAACAGGTCTTTTAGGAATAAATTTGGGTGGAATACCCTTCGCATCTAGTGGGAGTGGGTTTATTGGTTTTGCTTTATTACTAATAGTTGTTTTAATTATCCAATTATTTATTTATAAAAAATTAAAGTGGATCTAATTTGACATTAACCTTATTTAAAATATTAATTTTAGCTATTAATAATTGATGAAAATAGAATTATTATTGCTAAAACAGTTAATTCTTTTAAGTGAAATTATTACGAAAGACCAAAAGCATGAATCATAATCAAAAATCAATTAAGTCTGGTACTACTTTTATTCTTTAAATCTCAAATAAAGTGACATAAGTATATCTATAAAAATACTTCTATATAAATAATATTATTAATTAAAAGAATAAATAAATGAAAAAATTCCTAACCCTTTTATTATTGATATCCAATATCATGATAGCCAATGAATCTAAACGAGATGGATTTAGTTTACCTACACTAATAGGAGAGGGCTTACTTAAGGTTCTTTGGTGGGAGGTTTATGATGTGCGTTTACTCACTGATGAAACTTCTTTTTCATGGAAAAAAAAGTTCATGTTAGAATTTGAATATAAACGCAAAGTTAAGAAAAATGATACTATTGAATCTTCTTTGAAAGAATTTCAACGTCAAGTTAATATCACAGAAAAGGATATTGATGATTGGCAAGTATATTTAGAGCAAGTTATTCAATCCGTACAACAAGAAACTAAGGCGACTGTGGAATGGGACCCTCAAGGAAAAATTACTTTTCATTATGAGGGTAATGCGCCCATCACTATTGAAAATGAAGATTTTGCGAAAGCTTTTTTTAACATTTGGCTAGGAGAAGAAACGTCTCAACCTGAACTACGAAGCCAACTTTTAGCTTTAAAGTAATAAAGAAATTTTCTCGTTTAT
>Ga0209192_10000618_pt1 | contig 33304 bp, 29 predicted proteins | sample ArcticOcean_MG_C_11_FD_187433 | JGI IMG/M metagenome (GOLD analysis project Ga0209192, IMG submission 187433) | Marine microbial communities from western Arctic Ocean - ArcticOcean_MG_CB2_154 (SPAdes) (version 2) | ecosystem: Environmental > Aquatic > Marine > Oceanic | place: Arctic Ocean... | reverse complement strand
CAACTGCCATCCCAAGATCGTTGTGGCAGTGAGTAGACCAAATAACATTTTTTGAATTAGGAACTTTGCCGATTAGAGTCTTTATTCTTTGCCCCCAAAATTCTGGTACTGAATAACCCACTGTATCTGGAACATTAATTGTCTTTGCACCCGCTTGAATTACGGCATCGAATACCTCTATAAGAAAGTTAATATCAGATCTCACAGCATCTTCAGCTGAAAACTCAACATCATCTGTATACGTTAACGCCAACTTAACAGCTTCCACAGCTCTATCGAGAACTTGGCTTGGATTCATACGTAACTTATTTTCCATATGAATTTTACTGGTGGCAATAAAAGTATGTATTCTTTTATTTTTTGCAGGCTTAATTGCTGCACCGGCTTTAACTATATCTGCTTCAATAGCTCTAGCAAGAGAGCAGACAGTAGCTTTTTTAATAGTTTTAGCAATAGCATTAATCGAATCAAAATCCCCCGGACTTGCCGCAGCAAAACCAGCTTCTATTATATCTACTCCCAATCTTTCTAATTGCTTTGCGATTCTTATTTTTTCTTCTTGAGTCATAGAAGCGCCAGGGCTTTGTTCACCGTCCCTTAGCGTGGTATCAAAGATAATTAGCTTATTATTTAAGGAATTCGTCATCCCATATCCTCTCTTTATCTTTTAGCTTTTTTCTAAAGTAGTCATAAGGTCCCGAAAGAGCGTATCCAAATGAAATCAGAAAAATAATTTCAGCTGGGTTATGTGAAATTATTCCAAAAATTAATACAATAACTAAGATTGCTACAAACGGCTGACTTTTTCTAAAATTAAGATCTTTCCCGCTGTAATACTTTAAATCAGAAGCCATCGAAAGAGCTGTAAAAATAGTTAAAATCCAAGCAAACCACTGCATCTGAAAAAAACCCAAAAATGTATCGTTACCACTTATGCCATTGTCGAATGATATCCAAATAAAACTTGCAAGCAATGTAGCTGCAGCAGGAGAAGGTAGGCCAGAAAAAAATTTCTTATTATCTAAATCTAGCTTTACATTAAATCTTGCTAGCCTGAAAGCCGCGCATGTACAATAAACGAAAGCTGCAATCCAGCCCAACTTACCCAATGGATTTAAAGCCCAAACATATATTACTAAAGCAGGAGCTACTCCAAAAGACACCATATCAGAAAGACTGTCATACTCTGCTCCAAAGGCACTTTGAGTATTTGTCATTCTAGCCACCCTTCCATCAAGCCCGTCTAAGATTAATGCGACAAAAATTGCAATTGATGCGTGATCATATGCTCCATTCATTGACTGGACGATTGCGTAAAAACCAGCGAACAAGGAAGCTGTTGTAAAAATATTAGGCAATAAATAAAAACTTTTTTTTCCTAATAGATCTTTTTTTATTTTTTCGTTTGTTATTTTCATATTAGAACCAAATTTTATCCTAGAATGAGTTATTAATCATTGTTTTGAAAAATTATATCTATAATGTACTTAAATTTAAATTACTAAGTATTATTTATTAAAATGAAATTCAAACTTATTGCACAAGATAAAGAGGCTCGGTCAGGCATAATTACCTTACCTCACGGCCAAATTAATACTCCTGTTTTTATGCCAGTGGGCACTTATGGGGTAGTAAAAACAATTAGTCCTGAAGAATTAAAAAGTATAAACACCGAAATTATTCTTGGTAACACATTTCATCTATGGCTCAGACCTGGTATGGATGTAATAGATCAACATAAAGGGCTTCATCAATTTATGAGCTGGGACAGACCAATACTCACTGATTCTGGGGGCTTTCAAGTTTGGAGTCTTGGAAAAATGAGGAAAATTAATGAAAAAGGAGTTACATTTAAATCTCCAATAAATGGGGATACATGTTTTATGGGTCCTGAAGAGTCAATCACGATTCAGAAAAAGCTAAACTCTGATATTGCTATGATTTTTGATGAATGCACCCCTTACCCCGCAACCTTTGAAGAAGCAAAAGCTTCAATGCAGCTGAGTCAAAAGTGGGCATATAGAAGCAAGGAAACGCATCAAGGTAGCAAAAATGCCTTATTTGGAATCATTCAAGGCGGAATGTATGAAGATTTAAGAAAAGAATCTTTGTCATACTTAGAAGGTATAAGTTTTGATGGTTATGCAATTGGTGGTCTGTCAGTTGGTGAGCCCAAAGCTGAAATGAAGAGAATAACAAAATTTATTGCTCCACAAATGCCAAAAGAAAAGCCAAGGTACCTCATGGGAGTTGGGACTCCAGAAGATATAATGCATGCAATAGAGCAAGGGGTTGATATGTTTGATTGCGTTATGCCAACTAGAAATGCTAGAAATGGCTGGTTATTCACAAGATTTGGTGATATCAAACTTAAGAATGCTCGTTACAAAACTGATCCGCTTCCTTTTGACTCTTCCTGTGAATGCTACACCTGTAAAAATTTTTCTAGATCTTATCTACATCATTTATTTAAAATAGGTGATATTTTAGGATTAAGACTTAACACGATTCATAATTTATTTTTTTATAAAACATTTATGAGTGAAGCACGAAATGCAATTGAAGGTAATACATTTTTATCCTTCAAAACAAAGTTCTTAAAAACCCGTAAGTCTAGTGAATAGAGGCTTAACTTATGATAGAATCATGCTTTTTTAGAGGATATATATTGTGAACGAAGGACTTGCTAATCTTTTACCATTTATTGTAATTTTTGTATTATTTTATTTTATGTTAATCAGGCCGCAAATGAAGCAAGCCAAAGCGCATAAATTAATGCTTGACGAATTAAAGTCTGGGGACGAAATCTCAACGAGTGGCGGTATCCTTGGAAAAGTTACCAAAATTAACAATCAATTTGCTATTGTCGAAGTCAGTAAGAATGTCGAATTAAAAATTCAAAAACAAACTATCCAAACAAAACTTGAAAAAGGGACTATTAAATCAATTTAAGATTTTAATATTCTCAATAAACTTTAATGAATCAATACTCAAGATGGAAGTACTTTTTAATCCTACTAACAATAGGTTTAAGCTTAATCTATGTCACTCCAAATTTTTACGGTGAATCTTATGCAATCCAAATAATGCCACTCAAATCAGGTGATAAAATAGAGTCATCTGTTCTTAAGATAGTTGAATCAAAATTAAACCTAGAAAATTTAAATAATACGGGATTAATTTACGAGCCATCGAGCATTAAAGTAAAGCTTGAATCTGCTGAAGATCAATTGAAAGCCAAAACTGTTATTGAAGATAGTCTTGGTAATCAATACGTAGTTGCCTTAAATTTAATTTCTAATTCCCCCAATTGGCTCACAAACATTGGGGCACTTCCAATGTACTTAGGTTTAGACTTAAGGGGTGGGGTTCACTTTTTAATGCAAGTTGACCTTACAACAGCCTTAGAAAAAACAACAGGTGGATACCTTAGGGATATAAGAACTGAGTTAAGGAAAGACCGTGTTGCATACTATGATGCTAAAAAAAATAATGATGTCATACAGATAAAATTTAAAACAGAGCAAGATCTTAAAGATGGGAAGAATATTATTCGTGATATTAATCCTGATTTTGATTTCAAGGAAATGAAAATTAATAATGAACAATTACTTAAGATTATTATCAGTGAAAAAACCAAAAAATCAATCACCGAGTTTGCAATCAAACAAAATCTAGAAACTCTCAATAACCGTGTAAATGAACTAGGAGTAGCGGAACCAATTATCCAGCAGCAAGGACTAGATCGCATCGTGGTTCAGCTTCCTGGGGTTCAAGATACCGCAAAAGCAAAAGAAATATTAGGAAGAACAGCTCTTTTAGAAATGAGGATGGTTGATGATGAAAAGTCAAACCCTCAAAATATTGAGGAAGCTATTAATGGTAAACCTCCATTTGGTACAGAGTTATTTTATGATAGATTTGAAAATCCAATTCTTGTAAAAAAAGAAGTAATTTTAACCGGAGAAAGAATTACGAATGCTGGTCCTAGTGTCGACTCACAAACTGGTCAATCAGTTGTTTCAATAACTCTAGATGGTGCAGGATCAAATATTTTTAAAGAAGTAACCAGGGAAAATGTTGGAAAAAAAATAGCCCTATTACTTATTGAGAAAAACTTAACTGAAGTCATCACAGCTCCTGTCATTAAAAGTGAGATAGGTGGTGGTCGAGTTCAGATAACAGGCATGAGAAATACGCAAGAAGCTACAGATATTGCATTACTTTTACGGGCAGGGTCTCTGGCAGCGCCAATGGAAATAATTGAAGAAAGAACAGTTGGGCCAAGTATGGGCAAAGAAAATATCACCAAAGGGATTCAATCTACGATATGGGGTTTTGTTGCCATTGTAATTTTAATGATAATTTACTACATGTTATTTGGGGTGATTTCTGTTATTGGATTATCAGTAAACCTACTATTTTTAGTAGCTCTGTTATCAGCAATACAGGCAACCCTCACTTTACCTGGACTAGCGGCGATTGCTCTAACTCTAGGTATGGCAATCGACGCAAATGTACTTATTAATGAGCGCATTCGTGATGAAATTAGAAATGGTAATACACCTCAGGCAAGTATTCACATGGGATATGAAAAGGCATGGGGAACAATCCTTGATTCAAATATAACAACAATGATTGCTGGGTTGGCACTATTTATGTTTGGATCTGGTCCAATTAAAGGGTTTGCTGTTGTTCATGTTTTAGGTATTTTAACGTCGATGTATAGTGCTATATTTGTATCTCGTGGCATTGTAAATTATCTTTATGGAAATAAGCGAAAAATTAAGAAACTTTCTATTGGTGAAATATTTAAAGTTGAGAACAATTAAATTATGGAATTTTTTAGAGTAAAAAAAGATATACCTTTTATGAGTTACAGGAAAATTTCTGTGATTATTTCTTTCGCAATTTTCTTTTTTTCAGTTTTATTCCTCTTTACGCGTGGTCTTAATCTAGGTGTTGATTTTACTGGTGGAACTATAATGGAAGTAAGTTACCCGCAAGTTGCAAACATAGAAAGCATTAGATCAACTTTAGATGAAATTGATATTAAGGATTCACAAGTTCAAAATTTTGGAACTTCTAAAGATGCATTAATTAGGCTTCCATTAACTGACAATTTATCAATTGCTGATTTATCTGAAAAAGTAGCAAGCGCACTTCGGGTAAAAGATTCTTCAGTTCAGATCAAAAGAGTTGAATCTGTAGGGTCGCAAGTTGGTGATGAGCTCTATGAAGACGGTGCACTTGCTATATTGTTTGTTTGTCTAGGGATAATGGTTTATTTATGGCTGCGATTTGAGTGGCGATTTGCTGTAGCAGCGATTGTTGCAAACCTTCATGACGTAATCATAATATTAGGCTTCTTTGCTTACTTCCAGTGGGAATTTAATTTAACAGTTTTAGCCGCGGTACTTGCTGTACTTGGTTACTCTGTAAATGAGTCAGTAGTAGTGTTTGACAGAGTAAGGGAAAATTTTAGATCTCCAAAAATGCGAAGGGCTAAAGTAACTGAAGTAGTTAATAACGCTATAACAAGAACAATGTCGCGAACAATAATGACACACCTATCAACTCAAACCGTAGTAATTGCTATGTTAATTTTTGGTGGTGAAATATTACATAATTTTGCTTTAGCTCTAACAATTGGGATTTTATTTGGTATTTATTCTTCAATTATGGTTGGCTGTCCTATGGCCATCTGGCTTGGCACAAACCAAAATAATTTAGCTGTAACTCAAACAGATCAAAATAAAGATAATATAGATTCATAATTAATTACTGTGATCAATATCTCCCTCACGTATCAATTAATCCTCTTGGCTTCGTTGCTAATTATTTCAGCTTTTTTTTCAATTGCTGAAACCAGCTTAATGTCGGTAAACAAATATCGATTAAAACATTTAGCTCAAAAGGGTAACAAAGGCGCAAAACTAGCTGATAAGCTTCTCAAAGAGACAGATAAGCTATTAAGTGTAATATTACTTTGCAATAACTTTTCAAATGCAGCTTCAGCAACATTAGTCACAATAATTGCTGTGCAAATGTTTGGTAATCAAGAAATTATTATCATGGCTGGAACATTAATTACAACATTTCTTATTCTAATTTTTAGTGAGATATCTCCAAAGGTAATAGCAGCTGCTCATTCAGAAAAACTGGCCTTAGCTTGTAGTTTTTTGCTCTACCCCCTCCTTAAAATTTTATATCCAATAGTCTTTTTTATAAATATTTTTGTTTTAGGCATATTGAAAATATTTAATATAAAAGCAAACTTTTCGGATAGTGACCTTATCACTATGGACGAATTAAAAAGTATCATTAGAGAGTCTGGGAAATTTATTCCTCTTAAAAATAAATCAATTTTTCTAAACCTAATTGATTTAGAAAAAATTACTATAGATGACATTATGATGCCTCATACAAATATTGAATCCATTAACCTTAATCAATCCGCCGAAGAAATACTGGAAAAAATTACTAACTTTCACCGGAACCGAATTTTAGTTAAGAAAAAAGAAAATGATGAAATATTTGGTATTTTAGAGGTTAACAAAGTCTTTAAATTTATTATTAAGGATGGGTTGGATGCATTAACAACAGAAACTTTAGTAATGCTTATAGATGAGCCGTATTTTATACCCTCTGGAACAACTATTTATAAACAAATGCAGCTATTTCAAGATAACCAAGAAAAAATAGGTCTAATTGTAAATGAATACGGAGAATTTATTGGGCTAGTTACACTTGAAGATATTTTAGAGGAAGTAATTGGTGAATTTAATATTGAACTCCCAACAAAACAAACTAAAATAATTTTCGATAAAAATGGTTGGATTGTTGATGGAGGAATATCAATTAGGGAACTAAATAAAAAATTAAACCTCTCTCTATCAACAGACGGACCAAAAACTTTAAATGGAATTATATTAGAGTTTTTTGAAGACATACCAGAGCCCAATACTAGCTTTAAAATAAATAATATAACCTTTGAAATTATTAATGCTCAAGAAAAAATAGTGAAGAATGTAAAAATTTATCAAAATAGATTATAAAAATGACTGAAAATAATTACAAAGAAGTTTTAAAAATAAAAGAAACAAAAATAAAACCTAAACTTCCTAGCGTATATAAAGTCATAATTCTAAATGATGATTTTACCCCAATGGAATTTGTTGTAAGTGCAATACAAAGAGTTTTTAATAAATCTTCTGAAGAGGCGACAAGAATAATGCTACAGATACATACTGAAGGTATTGGAATATGTGGAACTTATCCACTTGAGATTGCAGAAACTAAAATGAGTCAAGTATTAAATTTATCAAAAGAATCACAACACCCCTTGCAATGTATTATAGAAAAGATATAGTTTAATTTATGATTGCACAAGAATTAGAAGTGAGTTTACATATGGCCTTTATGGACGCTAGACAAAAGCGCCATGAACTAATAACAGTTGAACATCTTTTGTTAGCTATGCTTGATAATCCATCAGCCTCAGAAGTATTAAAGGCCTGTGGAGCAGATCTCGAGAAATTACGAAAAGAGCTTTCTGGGCATATTGAAGAAAATACCCCTTTAATTTCCGGGACAGAAGAAGTTGATACCCAACCTACTTTAGGTTTTCAAAGAGTCATTCAAAGAGCAATGCTCCATGTTCAATCCTCTGGTAAAAAAGAAGTTACAGGTGCCAATGTTTTAGTTGCAATATTTGGTGAAAAAGACTCTCATGCTGTTTACTTTATTGGTCAGCAAACAATAACCAGACTTGATGTTGTTAACTTTATAGCTCACGGAATAGAAAGGGTGGCTGACAACCAAGAAAAAAATGCGCCACAAGAAGAAGCTGAGGTGAACTCTAAAACTTCCAAGGGAATAGAAACCTATACAATAAACCTTAATAAATTAGTTGCTGAAGGTAAGGTTGACCCCTTAATTGGTAGAGACTCAGAGGTGGAGAGAGTGGTTCAGATACTATGTCGTAGAAGGAAAAATAATCCTTTGCTTGTTGGTGAGGCTGGAGTTGGAAAAACAGCTATAGCTGAAGGACTAGCAAAAAAAATTGTAGATAAAACTATCCCTGAAATATTGCAAAATATGGTTATTTACTCCTTAGACTTAGGTGCCCTCATTGCAGGAACTAAATATAGAGGAGATTTTGAACAAAGACTAAAAACTGTTATTAATCAACTTAACGAACAAAAAAATTCTATACTATTTATCGATGAAATTCACACGATAATAGGAGCCGGTTCAGCAAGTGGTGGCACCCTTGATGCATCAAATATTTTAAAACCTGCTCTTGCTAGAGGAACAATTAAATGTATTGGTGCAACAACTTACCAGGAATATAGGACTGTTTTTGAAAAAGACCATGCTTTAACAAGAAGATTTCAAAAAATAGATATTGAAGAACCAAGCGTCAAAACTACAATTGATATACTTAAAGGTTTAAAGGCTCATTTTGAAGATCACCATCAAGTTAAATTTTCTAACAATGCTTTAGTAAGTGCCGCAGAACTATCTGCAAAATTTATTAATGAAAGGCATTTACCAGATAAAGCTATAGATGTAATAGATGAAGCTGGAGCAGCTCAAAAAATTCTCCCTAAAAATAAACAAAAGAAAAATATTGGGACAAGAGAAATAGAGGATGTAATTGCTAAAATTGCAAAAATCCCGCCTCAACATATAAACAAGGATGATCGAAATTCACTAAAAAATCTAGAAAGAGACCTTAAAGCTGTTATTTTTGGCCAAGACAAAGCAATACAGTCCCTAACAAATGCTATTAAAATGTCGAGAAGTGGGATTGGTCCGGAAAATAGGCCTATTGGTAGCTTTTTATTTAGTGGTCCCACAGGCGTTGGAAAAACTGAAGTCGCCAGACAATTAGCTTACACGTTGGGAATTGAGCTTATTCGTATTGATATGAGTGAATATATGGAAAGGCATTCTGTATCTAAATTAATCGGAGCCCCTCCAGGTTATGTTGGTTATGATCAAGGTGGAATTTTAACTGAGCAAATTAATAAAAACCCACACGCTGTCTTGTTACTTGACGAAATTGAAAAAGCGCATCCTGACATCTATAATATTCTGCTTCAAGTCATGGATAATGGTCTTTTAACAGATAGTAACGGTAGAAAAACTGATTTTAGAAACGTCACATTGATAATGACAACAAACGCTGGTGCCGAGGTGTTATCAAAAGCAAATTTTGGTTTCACTCAAAGTAAAAATTCAGGTGATGAGCAACAAGAAATCAAGAGAATATTTTCTCCAGAGTTTAGAAACAGATTAGATTCTACAGTTTCTTTTGCAGCACTTAATAACGACATAATACTTAAAGTTGTCGATAAATTCCTAATTCAATTAGAAACTCAATTACATGATAAAAAGGTTGACGCTACATTCACCCCTAAATTGAAATTATTTTTAGCCAAAGAGGGATTTGATCCGCAAATGGGAGCAAGACCTATGGCTAGATTAATTCAAGACACAATAAGAAAAGCTCTAGCCGACGAATTATTATTTGGTAAATTAACAAATGGTGGTGAAGTTGAAATTAGTATAGATGATGATGAAAAAATATCTCTTAAAATAACTAAAAAAGAAAAAGTATCCGTTTAAAACTTAGGTTTTATCATAATGTCTTTGAATAAATTGCAATTAACCAAAGTATTAAGCCACTTTATTACACTTGAATAATGAGTATCCTCAAACAAATCTAAATCTACATTAGCAAACTGCCTTATAAATGGGAAAATGGCAATATCAGCATAACCTGGTTTATCTGAAAATAAAAAAATTTTCTTCTTAAGTCTTCGCTCAAGTATTTCAATAAAAAATAAACAATCATTAAAATTACTTTTTTTTTGAGTATCAGAATTTCCGGAGTAATATTTATAGCAATCTAACTTATCTTTAAATCTTCCATCATTTATCTTTATTATTTCTTTAACCCCTTCCAGATCCTCATCGTCAATTTGTAGGAAATTATCAAAGGAATTTTGTCCTCTAGCCCACTCCATGATATCTATACTTTCATCTAATATTAAATTTTTTAAAATTAAAACTGGAACAGTACCTTTTGAGCTCACTTTTAACATTTCACTTGGCTTATCTTTAAAAGATATTTCATAAATATCAAATAAGATATTTGAAACAAATAGGGCCATTCGGGCTCTCATTGCATAAGGGCACCTTCTATATGAATATAAAAAAGGCTTTAATGAGCTGCTATTTGGTTGCTCGACATATTTCATGAACTAATCGATGCCCTTTGAAAATAAGACCAGAATAAATTTGTATTAATTCAGATCCGTATTTAATTTTTTGTTTTGCATCATCAGCTGACATGATCCCCCCAACACCTATAATAGGTATCTTTCCATTTAGCTTATTATGAAGAAACTTTATTGTCGATAGAGATTTTTTTTGTAGGGGTTTTCCAGAAAGCCCGCCCTCCTCCTTCACATAAACTGAATTAATAACTTCTTTTCTTGAGACTGATGTATTAGTTGCAATAACTGCATCTATTTTATATTTTAATAATAAATTACATATAACACTTAATTCTTTTTGACTATTGTCTGGAGATATTTTAATTGCAACAGGTACGTATTTACCATGCTGCTTCTTAAGCTTTGATTGCTCAATTTTTATCTTATTAAGCAGATTTTCTAAATACTTACCTTGTTGCAAGTCTCTTAAACCTTTTGTGTTTGGTGAAGATATATTAATTGTAATGTAGCTTGCATAGGCATATGATTCGCGAAAACAAATTAAATAGTCTTGTACTGCATTTTCGATCTTAGTGTTGAAATTTTTACCAATATTGATTCCTAAGATACCCCTATAACTTGATTTCTTGATATTATTAATTACCTGATGTATTCCTACATTATTAAACCCAAAGCGATTAATAATTCCCTCTTCTTCTGTTAGCCTAAAAGATCTTGGCTTTTCATTTCCTGGTTGGGCGTTAGGAGTAACGGTTCCTACCTCAATAAAACCAAAGCCAAGCTTAGACAAACAATCAATATATTCCGCATTTTTATCTAACCCAGCAGCTAAACCTACAAGATTTTTAAACTTTAATCCCATAACCATCCTAGGCGAAGTCTTTGGCTCCTTAAAAAAGTATAACAAACCAAACACATGGAGAAGCTTGAAGGTCTTCATTGCCAGATGGTGAGCTAACTCAGGGTCTAGTTTAAATAATAACGCTCGGATAATCGAATACATATTAGGATTTTATCTTATGTTTTGTAAGGTATTTATAATTTTCAATAAAAAATTTTATTGTTATCGAAGATGTTCAAAAAGTATATTAACTATAGCGTTTGCAGAATTACTGTTATTAACTACTCCATCAGCTGACTCAACATAAACCTTAGATCCCTCTCCACTTCCAATTAACTTAATTCGATATCTTTTTTCACCTGATTCGAGGCCTTCTTCTTCATCAGACCCCCAAAGATCAAAATTCCAGACAGAAGTTCCTTCAGCAGCGCTATCATCAAAAACTCCTAATGCATCTCCGGGTGAATTGACAATTGGATTTTCGTCCTCTTGCTTTTCTTTTTTATTGCTTTTACTTCTAATATCTCCGTATGGTGTAGATGTGACTAGGTCATCAGAATCATCATCATCATCATCCCAAAAGACCAAAGTGTCTAATATGCCATTAGCTTCTTCATCTTTGTCTGAGTTAGCATTAAAATCTAGATCTTTATACTTTACATAGAACACACCTTCACTTCTATTTTTATCTTCAGTTACGAAGCCTATTAAATCTAAAGCAATGGAGAGTCTTCTCCATGACCTATCGAATGGGTCATCAAGTTTCACAAATACAGAATCAGATTCTTCAACTAATTCTGCTTTTTGAATAACCTTAGGGTTTTTAAACTTCTGTTCTGCATCTAGATTAGCAACGCCTAAATAAACCATTAGCCTTCTTAAAACTTCCGAGTTAATCTCAAAATCTTGAATTTCAGTCTTTGCATTAAAAGGTACGCTATCTCCGTTGTCTTTTCCATTGCCTCCCTTATATTGTTCAATTGCATAGACATTAGTGGTGTATTGCGAGACTTGAGCATCTATAATTCTTTGTCTTTCCTCAAGGCGAGCTCCTTCGGTACCTTGTCTTCGATGTGATAAGTAAATTTCAGTTGTTCCAACCTGCCTCCCTCTTTCAATACGAGTTCTAAACTTCCTCTTATCTTCTTTTCCACCAATATCATCCAACCACTTATCAAGCCTCTGACCCATCCCCATAGAATTGTCGCCCGTAACATCATCAGCTCTTATCCATTCTGTCTCCATTACTCCCATTCTTTTATTAACTTTTTTGATCGTGAAGCCCATGTTTTCCCAAAATGTTTCAAGGAATGGCCAGATTGTATCGGGGTCTTTTTTTATGATTAACCATCTTAGATTTCCTGACTTAACCAAATGAATACCTTGAGGGTCATCAATTACCTTAATTAATTTTGGTTTTAGTATTTTAGTATTATTGAAATCTTTATACGATGTCGCGTCGCCGGGAACACTATAAGAGCCTGAAGCTTCAAACTCAGATAAATCAGGTGGAACCTCAAGTTTTTCTGATTTTGATGAATTCACATAATCTGGAGCAGTTACTTCAGAGTAAACATCTTCAAATTTCTCTACAATAGGTTCGAATGAACAAGCAGCTAGGTTTAAAATTAAAAAAATTATGAAAATTATATTTTTCATTCTGAAGCTTTGTAAGCATTAATTAAGGTTTGATGGTAATCGGTGTTTAATTCGACCAATGGAAGCCTGATTGAAGGCTTAACCTTACCAAGGTAGCTTAAAAGCCACTTCACTGGAATTGGGTTGGATTCAACAAACATAGCTTGATGTAATTTTTCTAACTTTTTATTCAATGATTCGGCTTGTTGTAAATTTTTATTTATTGCGTCTTTACAAATTTGATGCATAAGTTCTGGCCTTACATTTGCAGTAACAGAGATTACTCCTGCTCCACCCTTTTTTATATATTCAACAAATGACAGGTCATCACCGCTAATAAAAATAAAATCTTTTTCAACCTGATCGACTAAGTAATCTATACGGCTAAGATCGCCTGTTGCGTCCTTAATGCCTACAATATTTTCTAAGAAACTTAACTTAACAACAATATCATTTTCTATATCTACTGCAGTTCTAAAGGGGACATTATATAAAATTTGAGGAATTTTAACGGCGTCATTTATAGCTTTATAATGCTCAAACAATCCAGATTGATTTGGTTTGTTATAGTATGGAGTGACCAATAAACAAGCATCCGCTCCAAGTTCTTTTGCTTGCTTTGTTAAAAAAATTGCTTCTTTCGTAGAGTTTGCTCCGGTTCCAGCAATTATAGGGATTCTTCCTTGAACGAAATTAATTGCTTCTTTAATCAAGAATGTATGTTCATCAAAGTCTACAGTCGGTGCTTCCCCACTTGTTCCAACAACAACAATACCATCGGTATGGTTTTGAATATGAAAATCTAATAAATCTTTAAAGCTCGCTATATCAAGAGAACCATCAATATTCATTGGAGTAACAACTGCAACCATACTGCCTTGAAACATAGTTTTCCTTGAGATTTTATTTTATTTTACATTCTACTAGAAAGAACATTGAATTTGTTTGTTATATACACAATTTTATTACTACATTTTTGAATATATTGGCCCACTCCCTCCCTCAGGTGGCACCCAATTAATATTTTGGGTTGGGTCTTTTATGTCACAAGTTTTACAATGAATACAATTTTGGGAGTTTATTTGTAATTTATGTTCGTCATTTTCAATTCTAATAACTTCATACACACCTGCTGGACAATAACGTTGTTCTGGAGAATCAAACTCTTTAAGGTTAAAGGTTATTGGGATGGATATGTTTTTTAACTCTAAATGGCACGGTTGATTTGCATCGTGACTAATACTACTTAAGCCTATAGAGCTTAATTTATCAAAACTATAGATACCGTCTGGTTTCTGATATTTAATTACCTTACTATCAACAGCTTTTTTCAATGTTTCATGATCTGCAAGATTGTGCTTTAAAGTCCAGGGGAGGAAAATGTTAAATGAGGCAAGCCACATTTCAGTTCCGCCAAACAACATTCCCATCCATGTCCCATATTTTGATAATAAAGGCTTAACGTTTCTTACCGAGTTTAAATCACTCCACACCCAAGATGATTTTATTGCTTCCGGGTATGAGTTTAAAATTTTATTGGATGTACTAATCTGTGGATCAAAAATTGATTTAAATGCAGATTCAGCTGCAAGCATTCCGGTCTTCATTGCATTGTGTGTGCCTTTTATTCTCGGAACATTAACCATACCTGCACTGCAACCAATAAAGGCGCCTCCAGGAAATACCAGTTCTGACCATGATTGAATGCCACCCTCACTTATTGCTCTCGCCCCATAGCTCATTCGCTCTCCACCCTTTAAGACTTCTTTAATTTTTGGGTGAGTTTTAAATAACTGAAATTCATCAAAAGGAGAAAGGTATGGGTTTTTATAGTCTAAGTGAACAACAAAGCCAACAGAAACCAACCCCTCTCCATAGTGGTAAATAAATGAACCACCTCCAACATCAGAGTTAAGGGGCCAACCCAAACTGTGTTGAACCAATCCTCTTTTATGTTGATTTTCTGGAATTCTCCATACTTCCTTAAAACCTAACCCATATTTTTGAGGACAATCTTTCCCTCTTAACTTAAGTTTCTTTTCAATGATTTTAGTAAGTGAGCCTCTTGCTCCCTCTGCAATGAGGGTAAACTGAGCGCGAATCTCAATGCCTTCTGCAAAATTTACTGTCTCTTTGAAATTTGAGTCCCTTCCCATATCTCCAGTTGCTATACCGATAAGTTCTTCTTTATCGTTAAATAAAGCTTCTTGTCCTGTAAACCCTGAATATATTTCTACACCTAAGTCCTCAGCTTGTGCACCGAGCCAATTACATAAATCACCTAAACTAACAATATAATTTTCTTTGTTACTCATTAGGGGCGGGACTAGCCAATGAGGTATGTTCCAGCTTTTGTCTTTACTCAATAAACTAAATACATCTTCAGTTACTTTTGTTTTTAGGGGCGCATTCTTCTCTTTCCAATTTGGAATTAATTCGTTTAAGGCAATTGGGTCAATAACTGCTCCTGATAAAATATGAGAACCAATTTCAGCACCTTTCTCAATCAAACAAACACTTATTTCTTTGCCTGATTGATTAGCTAATTGTTTTGCTTTAATTGCCGCAGAGAGTCCAGCCGGACCGCCGCCAACAATTAAAATATCGTAATTCATTATCTCGCGTTGTTTATTCATTTTTATCAAGGTATTAATGGTAAATTAACTTGGTCACTTCGTTCGAGCCCTATTGTCATTTTCTTACAAAGTGCAAGAAATTGTTTCATACCAGAAGTTTGGTATTTTTTTTTCGGCCATAAAAAATAAAAAAATCGGTTTAATTTTATACTAGGAACATCTAATGGTACCAAACTGCCACGTCTAAATGCGTCCTTAAGAGCAAGGCGGGAAATACAGCCAATGCCCAAACCAGATTCTACTGCTCGCTTAATAGCTTCAGTATGCTCTAATTCTAATCTAATATTTAGATTTTTATCTTTAAAAGCTCTATCAAAAGTCTCCCTAGTACCTGATCCCTTTTCGCGAAGTATCCATGCTTCTTTTAATAATTCATCTAAATGAACAATTTTTTTCTTTGCAAGTGGGTGTTTAGGGGCACAAAAAATAGCAAGTTCATCTGCAACCCATGGTTCAACATGTAAGTCTGAGTGATTACAATCTCCTTCAATCATTCCAAGATCAAGTTCATGATTAGCTACTTGCTGAACAATTGTCTTCGTATTATGAACTTGTAGGCTTATATTACTTTCGGGATATTCTCTAAGATAATTAGCAACGAGAAGGTTGGCAAGATAATTACCAATTGTCAATGTAGCCCCAATATGCATTTCGCCACACCCTGCAAGTCCTAATAGCTTAGATTCAATTTCTTTTGCGCGATCTAATAATTCTACTGCATTTGGTAACAAATTTTTTCCTGCTTTATTTATGCTTAATGACTTACCTATCCTATCAAAAAGTTGCACACCAAATTGTCTTTCAAACTCTCCAAGAGAAGTACTAGTCGCAGATTGTGATAGACATAAAAACTCTGCTGCACGTGAGACACTTTCAGCTCTACTTACAGCCACAAATATTTCCAGTTGCCTTAATGTATATTTCATAATATGAATTTTATTAATGTCATATCTATTTTACAGATATATCATTGAAATAATCAATATTAAATATAAATCCACACTGTATAATCTTTTCAAATTAAATAGGAAAGTCATAATGAAAATATTGGTTGCAATCAAAAGAGTTCAAGATTACAACATAAAAGTAAGACCCAAAAGTGATGGCTCCGATGTAGATATAGAAGGCATTAAGATGGGCATTAATCCATTTGATGAGAATGCTTTAGAGGAGGCTTTGCGGCTTAAAGAAAAAAATATCGCCTCTGAAGTGGTTGTTATTTCTCTTGGGGGACCAAAAAACCAAGATGTACTTAGACATGGTCTTGCTATGGGAGCAGATCGTGCCATTTTAATAGAAACTCTAGAGTCCCTTCAGCCACTTGGTGTTGCAAAATTACTAAAAGCTGCAGTCGAACGTGAAAAACCAGACTTAATTTTATTGGGTAAGCTGGCCCTTGACAGTGATGCCGGTCAAACCGGACAAATGTTAGCGGGTTTGTTAGGTTATCCACAAGGGACTTTTGTTTCAAAAGTTGATATAACCAAAAATAAAATCTCTGTTACAAGAGAAATTGATGGGGGCACTAATATACTGGAGATGAATCTACCTGCTGTTTTAACAGCAGACCTGAGATTAAATGAACCTCGCTTTGTAAAATTACCAAATCTTATGATGGCAAGAAAAAAAACTATAGAAACAATAAAGGCAACAGATTTTTCTGTCGATTCATCATCGCGGTTAAAATTGCTAAAGGTATCATTACCAGCTGCACGCAAGGAAGGTATTAAGGTAAATAGTATTAGTGATTTATTAAAAAAACTTAATGATAAAGAAGGAATAAAACTATAACTACTAATTTAAAAATTTTAGTGCTAGCTGAACACAACGAAATTGAATTAAATGATTCAATTTATAAAACAATAACTGCAGCTCAATCCTGGAAAGGGGAAATTGATCTGTTAGTTATGGGTAAAAACACAGAAAAAGTTGCAAAAACAGCTTCAAACATTAAATGTTTAAATAATATTATACGAGTAGATGCTTCGCATTTAGAACATTTACTCGCAGAAGATGCCGCTAATATTGTTTCAAATATTGGAAAGGAATATCATGTTATTCTCGCGGCTCATACATGGTTCAGCCGAAATTTCCTTCCGAGAGTAGCTGCAATAATGGATGTTGGCATGATTTCTGATGTTCTAAAAATTGAAAATAAAAATACTTATACCCGATCAACATATGCTGGGAATGTCTATGCAACTATAGAAAGCCTTGATTTAATTCAAATACTTACAATTCATATCAGTAACTTCCAAGCTACTGAAACTGAAGGTGGTAATGCAGAAATTATAATAAATGAAGCGCCACCTCCTCTTAACCTATCTTATTGGAAAACAGAAAAAATTAATAAGTCAGATAGACCTGCTTTAGTTGATGCTAAAGTCGTTGTTTCTGGCGGAAGATCCTTAGGTAGCGAGGAGAATTTTAATAGTATTTTATCCCCGTTAGTTGATAAAATAGGTGCAGCACTTGGGGCAACGAGAGCTGCTGTTGACTCTGGTTATGCGCCTAATGAGATTCAGGTTGGTCAAACTGGTGTTGTAGTTGCACCAGAACTATATATTGCAATAGGGATTTCAGGTGCAAATCAACATATTTATGGCATGAAAGACAGTAGAATAGTTGTAGCTATTAACAACGACCCAGATGCAATTATTTTTCAGTTTGCAGACTATGGTTTAGTTGCCGATCTATTTGAAGTGGTTCCAGAGCTTACTAAACTAATATCAAATCAATAACATAAAGAAAGAGAAAAAAAATGAGTAGTAATAGTAAATATTCAACAGAAAAGATATTAAGTGTCCATCATTGGAACGATACTTTATTTAGCTTCAAAACAACACGTCAGGATGGATTACGTTTTGAAAATGGTCAATTTGTAATGATAGGCTTAGAAGTTGACGGAAGACCGCTTGCAAGAGCCTATAGTGTCGCCAGTCCAAATTATGATGAGCACCTAGAGTTTTTAAGTATTAAAGTTCAGGATGGTCCATTAACTTCAAGATTACAACACATTAAAGTAGGAGATGATATTTTAGTTAGCAGAAAGCCTACTGGAACTCTAATTATCCATGACCTTAAACCCGGGAAAAATCTTTATTTACTTTCAACTGGGACCGGTCTTGCTCCATACATGAGTTTAATCCAAGATATTGAGGTTTACGATCGCTTTGAAAAAATAATCCTAATTCATGGGGTAAGAAAAATAAATGATTTAGCTTATGCTGATTTTATTGAAAATGAATTGCCAAATAATGAATTTTTTGGCGAGGAAATTAAAAAGAAGTTAATTTATTATCCTACCGTTACACGGGAGCCTTATAAAAATGAAGGTAGGTTGACTGATTTAATGAGCTCGGGAAAATTGTTTACTGACATTAACTTACCTCCTATAAACCCAAAGTACGATAGAGCAATGATATGTGGTGGCCCAGAAATGCTTAAAGACACCCAATTACTTTTGGATTCATTGGACTTTAAAGTTTCTCCTCGAATTGGTGAGCCAGGAGATTATGTTATTGAGCATGCTTTTGTGGAAAAATAGTCAGTAACTGACTCTATTGTGCGATTAAAAGAACTATAATAACTTTATCTTTATTTCTTGATTCGAAAAAATTAAATGAATACTGAAAAAAGAAATACTATTTTTTCACTGCTTAGCAAGCACACTCCAAACCCCACTACCGAGCTAAACTACCAAACAACTTTTGAATTACTTATTGCTGTAATTTTATCAGCCCAAACCACAGATATTGCTGTTAATAAAGTTACAAAGAAACTCTTCATACAAGCAAATACTGCAAAAAAATTAAGTAAGCTCCCAGTTTCGCAAATCGAAGTACTCATAAATAGCATCGGTCTATACAAAAATAAAGCAAAAAATATTAATGCTACTAGTAGAATACTAGATGAGAAATATAATGGAGAAGTTCCAAACTCAAGAGTTATTCTAGAAAGCTTCCCTGGTGTAGGGAGAAAAACTGCGAATGTAATATTAAATACTATTTTTATGAGACCAGTAATTGCAGTTGATACACATATTTTTAGATTAGCAAACAGGTTAAAAATTGGTACAGGAAAGACACCCCTAGCTGTAGAAAAAAAACTAACAAAGTTAATTCCTAAACAGTACTTAATTGATGCTCATCATTTATTAATACTACATGGAAGATACATATGCAAAGCATCAAACCCAGACTGCTCTAACTGTGTAATTAAAAAGCTTTGTGAATACAAGGGCAAGACTGCTGGACTCTAAAAAATACTTTGAGCTCTTTCATCAAGAGCTTTCATAATGCTTAATCGCTCATCTTCGCTCATGTTAGCCCATTCCGTTATCTCAGAGAATGTTCTAAAACACCCCCTACAAAAATCCTCTTCGTTATACTGACAAACGCCGATACATGGAGATGATATATTTACTTGATTACTCATTACTTAATGGCACCATGACAATGTTTGTACTTTTTTTGACTTCCACATGGGCATAGTTCATTTCGTCCTACTTTTTTAATTTGAGTCTTCTCTGAACTTTTTTCTTGAACCTCAGCATTCATAATTCTTTGATTATTTTTCTCATCTAAATTTGATGCCTCACTTTCATCCTTTATCTGAACCAACATGAGCACTCTCGTTGTTTCATACTTAATGGTTTCAAGTAACCTCTCAAATAAACCAAATGCCTCTTTTTTAAATTCTTGCTTAGGGTCTTTTTGGCCATACGCCCTTAAGCCTATTCCTTGCCTTAATTGGTCTAATGAAGACAAATGAGACCTCCAATGATGATCAATAATTTGAAGCATCACAGATCTTTCAAAGTGATGAAGTGCTTCAGATCCAGCTAACTTCTCTTTAGTAAGATAGATTTTATTAGCCATTTCCTTAACTCTATTTGCTATCCCTTCTATTGCAATATCTGGTTCTTTTTTCAACCAGCTTTTTACGCTAATTTTTATGGCATAGTCAGCAAGCAATTTTTTTTCTAAAGCTACAACATCCCATTGCTCTTCAACGCTATCTGGTGGCATAAAGCCATAAACAGTTTCAAGAATTACGTCTTCTCTAATTCGGTCGACTGTCTCTTTTACATCTGGACTATCAAGAATATCATTTCGCTGCTCATAGATTACTTTTCGTTGGTTACTAGGAACATCATCAAACTCCAGAAGCTGCTTCCTTGTATCAAAATTTCTGGCTTCTACTTTTCTTTGCGCACCTTCGATAGATCTATTAACCCACTTATGCTCAATTGCCTCACCTTCAGGTAAACTTAGTTTCTCCATAATTGATGCGACTCTTTCTGAAGCAAAAATTCTCAATAATGAATCCTCTAGCGATAAATAAAATGCACTAGAGCCTTGGTCACCTTGTCTTCCAGATCTGCCTCTTAACTGATTATCTATTCTGCGAGACTCATGTCTTTCTGTTCCAATAATATGGAGACCACCAGCGTCTAATACTTTTTGATGACTATCTTTCCATTTGAGCTGAAGTTGATCAATCTTATTCTTTCTTTGGTCATTACTAATACTTGTGTTAGCTTTGATAGCATTTATTTCAGGCTGTATATTTCCTCCTAATACAATATCTGTTCCGCGCCCTGCCATATTTGTAGCAATGGTTACCATTCCTGGCTGACCAGCTTGAGTAATTATATGCGCTTCTTTTTCATGCTGTTTTGCGTTTAGAACCTGATGGTTGAGTTTTTCTTTATTGAGAAGCTTTGAAACTAGCTCAGAGTTTTCAATAGAGGTAGTGCCGACTAAAACAGGCTGGCCTCTTTTACAGCAATCTCTAATATCATCAGCAACAGCTTTATATCTTTCATCAGAAGTACGATAAATTTTATCCATTTTATCAATTCGGATTGTAGGTCGATGAGGCGGAATAATGATGGTCTCAAGCCCATAAATTGAATTGAATTCAAACGCCTCGGTATCTGCAGTTCCAGTCATACCCGAAAGTTTTGCGAACATTCTAAAATAATTTTGAAAAGTGATGCCGGCTAGAGTTTGGTTTTCTTTTTGTATTGTTACCTGCTCTTTTGCTTCAACAGCTTGATGGAGGCCGTCACCCCACCTTCTTCCAGCCATCATTCTTCCTGTAAATTCATCGACAATAGTGACAGTATTATCTTTGACAACATAATCTTTATCTTTAATAAATAAATAGTGTGCTCTTAGTGAAGAATTGATGTGGTGTAACAAACTAATGTTCTCCGCATCATAAAGATTTGAATTTTTGTCTAAGATACCCGACTTAATAAGAATTTTTTCAGCATTTTCATGCCCTTTCTCAGACAAAATAACCTGGTTTCCTTTTTCATCTATCCAGAAGTCACCTTCGGTATCTTCTTTTTCTTGTCTGGTAAGCGAGGGTATAATTTTATTAATTTTTTGATATAAATTAATATCGTCTTCAGCCTGCCCAGAAATTATCAAAGGTGTTCTGGCTTCATCAATTAATATTGAATCAACCTCATCAACAACTGCGTAATTTAAATCTCTCTGAACTCGTTGGTCTGCAGAATAAACCATATTATCTCTAAGATAATCAAAACCAAATTCATTGTTAGTCCCGTATGTTATATCTGCTTGGTAAGCTATTTTTTTTTCTTCAAAAGGTATACCAGAAAGATTGATGCCAACAGTCAGGCCTAAAAACTCATAAAGTTTCCCCATCCATTCAGCATCGCGTCTAGCAAGGTAATCATTTACCGTTACAACATGAACGCCTTTCTCAGTTAGTGCATTTAAATAAACAGAGAGGGTTGCAACAAGTGTTTTCCCTTCACCCGTCCTCATTTCTGAGATTTTTCCATCATTAAGGGCCATTCCACCCATTAACTGCACATCAAAATGACGCATACCCAATGATCTAACACTTGCTTCTCGCACATGCGCAAAAACCTCAACAATCAAATTATCAAGTTTTACACCGTCTTTAATTTTATTTTTAAATTCATTTGTTTTTTTCTTAAAATCACTATCTTTAAGCTTTTTAATTTCGGGCTCAAGTGCATTTATAAGAGACACCCTACTCAAATACTCTTTAAGTAAACGGTCATTTCTCGTTCCAAACATACTATTAAATATTTTTTTAAACATATTAGCTTCTTATTTACTTCCTAATGTAATTGGTCGGATCAAGAGGTCTGCCATTTAAACGAATTTCATAATGTAAATGTGGTCCAGTTGAGCGCCCTGTATTTCCTACAAGAGCGATAATATCTTTTTTATTAACTAAATCACCTTTTTTAACAAATAATTTTGATGCATGAGCATACCTTGTTTGCAAGCCATCTCCATGCTTTATAGTTATAAATTTTCCATAACCTCTTTCGTACGAAGCTTCAACTACTACCCCGCCTGCAGTTGCAATAATAGGCTCGCCATGAGCCGCACTGAAATCTAGGCCAGAATGAAAAGCTCTAACACCTAAGAATGGATCTTGCCTCCAACCATAACTAGAGGATCTGAAAGGAACGTTAACTGGATTAATTGAAGGAAGCGTCTCCTTTAAAACAGATTGCCTCAATAACATAGCCTCCATTTTATTATACTTAATCTCTCTCTTTTCAATTTCGTCAAATAGTTTTTCAAGATGCTTATAGGCGCCTTGAATGTCTTTACTGTCTAGTATAAATGGTCCGCCCAGATCTCCACTATCTTTCTTTTTTAAAAATTTAGGTAACTTATCTTTACCAATAATTTGCTTTTTAATTACATTTTGAAGCCGTTCAGTCTGAGCATCAATTTGTAGTATCCTTGTATTTAATTCTCCAATCTGACTTACAAACAAATCAATATTATCTGGTAAGTTCTTTTGAGTTAAACCAAGCTGAATATATTGTGCCTCAGCATCATTATCATATTCTTCGATGCTTACATACTTTTCTATTAAAAAAAAGTTAAGAGCTATTAAAATAACTAAGAAAAGTATGAAAAAACCAATGCTTATGCTTTTTGGCTTTGAGGAATTTTTACCAACAAAAATTATTTTCATTTAAATAAGCTTTAGTTTTTATAAAACAATGTAGCATTATAGTATGGAACACATAAAAAAGTTATTACAGAATAAATTTTTTTCTGAACTTAATAAAAGAAAAAAAGATGTTGATGATCTGCAAAAATTAATCTCATCTTATCTCCCCGCTGCTATAAGTAAAAAAATTATAGTTAAGAATCTATTACAAAATCAGTTAATCCTTGAAGTAAATAACAACACAACGGCACATGTTCTTAAAATGCATGAGGCAGATCTATTAAGGCAATTGGTTAATGAAAGTTATGTCATAAAAAAAATAAAAGTTAAAATTGCTATACCTAAGTATCAAAGAAAGAAAGCTGTTGTAAGAATACCATCCTCAGTCAACAAAAAACTTATTTCTCTTTCCAGAAAAATGAGTGATTCTCCACTAAAAAAAATTGCAAAAGATTTATTTAAAACTGAGCATGACTGAAATTATAGTATTTATTTTTTCTGGAATTTTTATAGGAATAGCTGCGGGTCTATTTGGTCTTGGAGGGGGGCTAGTAATTGTTCCAGTAGTCTCATACTCACTTATTTATTTTTCTAATGCTCCTCCAAACGAAGCAATCCTTGTTGGGATAACTACCTCTTTGGCATCTATGGTTATAACTGGTGCTATGGCAGTCTTCTCTCACTACAAAAATAAAAACATTAACTATAAAATTATTAAGAAATTTGTAATTGGATTATTTTTAGGCTCATTATTAGTTGGCAGTATAATTAAATTCATCCCAGGTAATCTGCTTAAGAACCTATTTATTATTTATACTTTTTTCATATCTTATAAAATTTACAGCCATGAGCCCAATATAAATACGTCTATTTTTCCATCAAAATTAACCACCAATTTTATCGGTTTTTGTTTTTCCATAATTTCAGGGTTAATTGGAATTGGCGGTGCTACTTTATTTTTTCCCTACTTAATTAAAAAAAATATACCCTCAAAAATAGCTATAGGAACATCAAGTACTTTAGGCTTCTTTATTGGATTAGGTGCATCTATAACTATTTTTATAAGTCCCTCAGACCTAGTCACAAATATTGAGTCAACATTAGGATTTATTTATTTACCTGCTATATTTTTTCTTACAATACCCAGCTTGTTCTTTGTAAAGCTTTCAGCAGATTTTCTTTTAAAAATACCAGAGCAACTTATAAATAAACTGTTTTCTTTATTATTAGCTGTCATTGGTATTTCTATGTTGTTAAATTGAATATAATTTATAGCGAATCAATTACATTAATATTATTATTATTAGAATTATTGGATTGTGATATAGATTAAAAGGTGTGATAATTACGCATTAATTTTTTAAGACTTTTTTTAAGACTTTTTAAAGACTAAAAAAGACTAAAAAAAATCATAATTATTTGGAGAAATGTAATGTCAGCAATTAATATGTCAATAATCAATATAGCTATTGGAGCAGCAATTCTTGCCGTACTCTATGCCGCAATAATGTCAAAGTGGATTGTTAGCTTACCAGCTGGTAACGCTAAAATGAAAGAAATCGCTGAGGCAATTCAAAACGGTGCATCAGCTTACCTAGCAAGACAATATAAAACAATCGGTTTGGTTGGAGTTATCTTTGCTATCCTTATTTACTATTTTATTGACTGCAATACTGCTATTGGGTTTGTAATCGGAGCCTTATTATCTGGCTTATGTGGTTTTATTGGTATGAATGTTTCAGTTCGTGCAAATGTAAGAACTGCTCAAGCAGCAACAAAAGGGTTGCCCCAAGCATTTGATGTTGCTTTTAAAGGTGGAGCTATTACAGGTATGCTTGTGGTAGGTTTAGGTCTTTTAGGGGTTGCTGGTTTTTATTCTTTTCTTGGTGGTGAGTCCTTAACAACTACTAAGGCTCTAAACCCTCTTATTGGACTAGCATTTGGTTCTTCACTTATTTCGATTTTTGCGAGACTGGGTGGTGGAATTTTTACAAAAGGTGCTGACGTAGGAGCTGACCTAGTAGGTAAAGTTGAAGCAGGTATTCCTGAAGACGATCCAAGAAATCCTGCAGTGATTGCTGATAATGTTGGCGATAATGTTGGCGATTGCGCTGGTATGGCAGCAGATCTTTTCGAAACTTATGCGGTTACTATAATCGCAACAATGGTATTAGGTGCTCTTATAGTTGCAGATTCTAGAACAGGGATACTTTATCCACTAATGCTTGGTGCTGTTTCAATTGTAGCGTCAATTATTGGGTGTTTCTTTGTTAAAGCTAACTCTAAAATGACAAATGTTATGCCTGCGCTCTATAGAGGTCTTGCAATAGCAGGAATTCTCTCAGCAGTTGCATTTTATTATGTAAGTATTGATATGTTCCCAGAGGGAATCACTTACACAGATGGTAGTACAATTTCTGCAATAAATTTATTTGGTTCAGCTGCAGTAGGACTTGTGCTTACAGCTCTTTTAGTTTTGATTACAGAGTATTACACTGGAACACAATTTAAACCAGTTCAACATATTGCTAAAGCGTCTGAGACAGGCCATGCAACCAACATAATTGCAGGCATAGGTATATCAATGAAATCAACAGCATTACCTGTTCTATCAGTTTGTGCTGCCATCTACTTTTCATATGATTTAGCCGGCCTCTACGGTATAGCAATTGCAGCTACATCCATGTTAAGTATGGCTGGTATTATTGTCGCGCTTGATGCTTACGGACCAATTACCGACAATGCCGGTGGTATTGCAGAAATGGCTGGTTTACCGCAAAAAGTTCGTAATATCACAGATCCCCTAGATGCAGTGGGCAATACAACTAAGGCTGTAACAAAGGGCTATGCAATTGGTTCAGCTGGATTAGCAGCATTAGTCTTATTTGCTGATTACACTCATAAATTAACTGAATATGGTCACTCTATAAGCTTTGACCTGAGTCAACCAATGGTCATTATTGGTCTCTTTATTGGAGGGTTAATACCATTCTTATTCGCTGCGATGGCAATGGAAGCGGTTGGACGTGCTGCAGCCTCAGTTGTTGAAGAAGTAAGGCGTCAGTTCAAAACAATAAAAGGTATTATGACTGGCAAAGGAAAGCCTGATTATGCTAAGGCAGTTGATTTATTAACAGCTTCAGCGATTAAAGAAATGGTATTACCTTCAATTTTACCGGTAGCTGCTCCTGTTTTAGTTGGTGTGTTCTTAGGCCCTCAGGCACTAGGTGGTTTATTAATGGGAACAATTGTTACTGGGTTATTTGTTGCAATCTCAATGTGTACCGGTGGTGGTGCTTGGGATAACGCCAAAAAACATATCGAAGACGGAAATCATGGTGGTAAAGGATCTGAAGCACATAAAGCCTCAGTGACTGGTGATACTGTAGGTGACCCTTATAAAGATACTGCAGGGCCTGCAATTAATCCACTTATCAAAATTATTAATATTGTTGCGCTTCTTATTGTTCCAATTTTGTAATTAACTGATAACTTAAAAACCTGCTTTCTAGCAGGTTTTTTTATATATAAGGCTGGTAGTTTATTTTTATACTTAATCAGTGAAAAAGTTTGATAAGAACTTAATCACCATTTTTAAGGGAAATTCCAGTCAACTTGAATAGTACCTCTTGATACTTTTCACTTGTTTTTTCAATAATTTCTTTTGGTAAAATTGGTGGTGGCGAATCTTTATCCCAGTCAGAGTTAGACAACCAATCTCTAATAAATTGTTTGTCATAACTTAAGGGAGACCCACCTAACTGATATGTATCCTTTAACCAAAACCTAGAAGAATCTGGAGTTAAAATCTCATCTATAATATGTAGTTTGCCCTCCCCATCAAGACCAAACTCAAACTTAGTATCCGCAATAATAATACCCTTTTTGTAAGCAAATTTATAAGCTTGTTTATATAAATTTAAACTTATCCCACTTATTTTATTTGTAAGATTTTCTCCTATTAAATCCTTACATTGCTCCACTGTAATATTTTCATCATGACTCCCAACATCAGCTTTGCTTGAAGGAGTAAATATTGGGTTCGGCAATTTTTCAGCCTGCTTTAAACCGGTTGGCATTGCAATCCCAGAAATAGTTTGTTTTTTTTGGTACTCGTCCCAGCCACTCCCTGCTACATACCCCCTTACAATTACCTCAACTGGAATAGGTTTTAATTTTTTTACAACAATAGATCGATTCTTAATAAAAACTGAATCTTTCTTACTTACATAGGATAAAGGATCATCATGAGTTAAGTGATTTGGAATAATGGATTCAAATTTATTAAACCAGAAATTTGCCATAGCTGTTAAAACAACGCCTTTTTCAGGAATCGGTTCATTCATAATGACATCAAAAGCAGATAATCGATCTGTAGTTACAATTAACATTCTATCTGCATCAATCTCGTAAATATCTCTAACCTTGCCTTGATGCATAAATAAAAGACTATCAAGTTCAGTGTGAGTTAAACCATTCATGATTTAGCCTTTTTTTTTAAAATCTCAATTGCAGGTAATTTTTTTCCCTCAACAAACTCTAAAAAAGCCCCTCCGGCAGTTGATATATACGAAATATTTTTTTCGACTTTAAATTTTTCAATTGCAGCAATAGTATCTCCACCTCCCGCTAATGAAAAAGCATCAGACTTTGCAATCGCATCCGCAAGTAATTCTGTTCCCTTTGAAAACTGCTTAAACTCAAATACGCCTATAGGCCCATTCCAAAGTATAGTTTTAGCTGACTTTATTATTTCAGAAATACCGTGCATAGAATTTATTCCTAAATCAAAAATCATGTCATCTGTTGTAACTTCAGTTATATCTTTCAATATTGCTGGCTCATCTTCTGTTAGTGATTTTCCACAAATGACGTCGCTAATAATTGGAAGAGAAGCTCCACGTTTTTCTAATTTTTTTATAATTTTTTCTGCTGATGGTAAGAAGTTAACTTCGTACAGTGATTTTCCAATTTCAAAACCTTGTGCTTTTAAGAATGTATTGGCAATCCCTCCCCCTAAAATGAGTTGGTCTACCTTATCCGATAAAGCATCCAAAATACTTAATTTAGTCGAAACTTTACTGCCACCTACAATTGCTATCATAGGGAGCTGTGGATCCTTTAATGCCTTATTTAATGCCTCTAGTTCACTTGCAAATAAAAGACCTGAGCATACGCAATCACTGTATTCAGCTACGCCATATGTAGATGCTTGTTTTCTGTGAGCAGTTCCAAAAGCATCCATTACAAAAATATCTGCTAGATCTGCATATTTTTTTGCTAGATCTGCATTATTTTTTTGTTCTCCAATATTAAAGCGGCAATTCTCAAGAATAACCAACTGCCCAGAAGCAACTTGAATCGGACTTTCAATCCAGTTTTTTATTAAACGTACTTCCTGGTTTAAGTGTTTAGTTAAGTATTTAGCTATAGGCTTTAGGGATTCCTCTTCAGTAAAGTGGCCTTCCGTTGGCCTTCCTAAATGAGAGGTGACTATAACTTTGGCGCCTGCATTCAGTGCGAACAAGATACTAGGTAAAGATGCTTGTATCTTTTTTTCTGAGCCTATAACTCCTGATTTTATTGGCACATTTAGATCGGACCGAATAAGAACTCTTTTATCTTTGAGATTAAAATCTTCAAGGTGATTCATATTCACTTTTTTTATTTAGCGTTCATCATTGCAACAGCAGTATCTAGCATACGATTACTAAATCCCCATTCATTATCATACCAACCAAATACTTTTACTAAATCCCCATCAGAACTTACTTTAGTTAACGTAGAGTCGAAGAAACATGAAGCAGCAGTATGATTAAAATCAACCGAAACAAGAAGCTCCTCATTATAAACCAAGATACCTTCTAGAGGACCTTGAGCAGCCGCTTTCATTAGCTTATTTATCTCTTCTGTTGATGTTTTTCTTTGAGGAGTTAATGTTAAATCTACTAAAGAAACATTTGTAGTTGGGACCCTAATAGCTACGCCATCAAGCTTACCTTTTAATTCAGGAATAATTAAACCGATTGAAGAGGCAGCCCCAGTTTTTGTAGGTATCATTGAGGCGCCAGCAGCTCTCGCTCGACGAATATCGCTATGCATATTATCTAATAAAGCCTGATCATTCGTATAAGAATGAATTGTATTTATTAGCCCTGACTTTATTCCAACACTATCGTTTATCACTTTTAATAAAGGGGCAAGGCCATTAGTTGTGCACGAAGCATTTGAAATAACCTCATCTGAAGCCTTTAAAATACTGTCATTCACTCCGTAAACAATAGTTGCATCAACGTCTTTTTCGCCTGGTGCCGAAATCAAAACTTTTTTGGCGCCCTGCTCTATATGAAAATAATTTGAGATCTTCCCTCTAAAAGCTCCAGTACACTCGAAAACAACATCAACCTCTTGATCTCTCCAGGTTAAATCTTTGGGGTTTCTAGTATTGAGGTATTTAATTTTATCGCCGTTGATTATGAAATTATTATCTGTAGTCTCAACCTTTCCTTCAAATCGACCGTGAGCTGTATCAAACTTTATAAGGTGTGCATGACTTTCAATATCACCACGGCTACAATTAATAGCTACAACCTTAATATCAGTTCTTTTAGATTCATATATTGCCCTTAAAACTAACCTACCAATTCTTCCAAATCCAGATATAGCAACATTTATAGTCATTAAGCTTCCTCGCAAGAAATTAAGGCATCTTTAAAGATGCCTTAATCAAGTCATTATAATACTTTAAGATTACTCATTAGTCCTTAAAAAGGACTTACCTTTAAGTTAATAAGGCTTTATTAAGTAATTCTAAACAATTGATTTTACAATGGAAACTACATTCTCAACAGTAAAACCGAAATGTTTAAATAAATCTCCTCCAGGTGCTGATTCGCCATAAGTATCAATACCGACACAAGCGCCATCGAGCCCAACATATTTCTTCCAATAGTCTGTAACGCCAGCTTCAATTGAAACTCTTTTAATACCTGGAGTTAAAACACTATCTTTATATTTAGTTTCTTGACGATCAAAAGCTTGAGTACAAGGCATAGAAACAACTCGGGCATTAATTCCCATCTCCCCTAATGCTTCTTTTGAATTTATAGCCAAATCAACCTCTGAGCCTGTAGCAATTAGTATGACATCTACTTTTTCATTTTCTGCTTCTGATAAAACATATCCACCCTTGCGAATGTTGTTAACTTGAGCAGAAGTCCTTTCTGTAAATCCAGTACCCTGTCGACTTAAAACTAAACTTGTAGGATTTTCTGTATTTTCAACTGCTGCAACCCAAGCTGTTGTAACTTCTGTTGTATCACAAGGTCTCCACACTTCCATTCTAGGAATAAATCTTAAGCTAGAAGTTGTTTCAATAGGTTGGTGTGTAGGCCCATCTTCACCTTGACCAATAGAATCATGGGTTAGGACATAAATAACTCTTTGCTTCATAAGCGCGCCCATTCTCATACCGTTACGCATATAGTCAGTAAATATATGAAAGGTACCTCCAAAGGGCAATATACCGCCGTGCAAAGCCAGTCCATTCATAATTGCTGACATACCAAACTCACGAACGCCATAAGAAATATAATTACCTGGTTTTTTTCCATCAACATGCTCAAAACTTGGGCAACTTGTTAAATTTGATCCAGTTAAGTCAGCAGAGCCCCCAACAAATTCAGGAAGAACATCTGCTAATGCAGTAATGGCATTTTGTGACGCCTTTCTAGTTGCCATTTTTTCTGCTTTGGAATTAGCATCATTAATAAGGTTTTCAGAAATTTTCTTCCAATCATTTGGAAGGTCTCCAGTCATTCTTCTCTTAAATTCAGCAGAAAGTTCTGGGAACTCTTTAGTATAAGCATCAAACTTTACATTCCATGCATCTTCTTTTGATTGCCCTTTATCTTTTTGATTCCACCCATCGTATACGTCTTGAGGTATAACAAATGGATCATGCTCCCAACCAATTTCCTTTCTAACTAATTCTACCTCATCCTCTCCGAGTGCAGCTCCGTGACAGTTGTGCGTGCCAGATTTATTCGGCGAGCCTTTACCAATAATAGTCTTACAACAAATCATTGTTGGCTTATCTGTTACTTTTTGTGCTTCTTGTATTGCTTTTTCAATTGCATCTGGATCATGTCCATCAACATCTCGGATAGCATGCCATCCGTAAGACTCAAAACGTTTCGCAGTATCATCTGTATACCATCCCTCAATATGCCCATCGATTGATATGCCATTATCATCCCAAAATGCAATTAATTTTCCTAGACCCCATGTTCCCGCTAACGCACAGGACTCATGAGAAACTCCTTCCATCAAGCAACCGTCTCCTAAAAAAACGTAGGTGTGGTGATCTACAATGTCATGACCCGGTTTATTAAACTGATTAGCCATCAACTTTTCTGCCATAGCGAAACCAACAGCGTTACTAATACCTTGACCTAGAGGGCCTGTGGTAGTTTCTACACCAGGAGCATATCCGTACTCAGGGTGTCCTGCACATTTTGAATGCAGCTGTCTAAAACTTTCAATTTCTTTCATTGGAAGGTCGTATCCAGTGAGGTGCAATAATGAATAAATCAACATGGAGCCATGTCCGTTGGATAAAATAAAACGGTCACGATTAGCCCAATCAGGGTTAATAGGATTATGATTTAAATATTTATTCCAAAGAACCTCTCCAATCTCAGCCATACCCATTGGGGCACCCGGATGTCCTGACTTTGCTTTTTGAACCGCATCCATAGAAAGTACGCGAATCGCGTTTGCTAAATCTTGTCTTGTTGCCATGTTTTCTCCCTGTATTAAAAACTTGCGTCGAGTTTACATCCGACACTCAAATTAATGTAATTAAAAAATTAATAGTGAATTATCCCCTTAAGTGGCGTTTCAATCAAGAAGTCTTCACTGAAACTTAAGTTAATTGCTTTTCCACTTAATCGAACAACCTATACTAGAGAATTGCTCTTTTGGTCCATTTCCTGTCTTAGCTACAATTTTCATTGCTTCAAATAGGTCTCTATTGTTGTCTTTAGGTACCTCACCTCTTCCGGTAGAGTCAAAACGGCCACGGTACTGAAGTCCTAAATTTGAATTAAACCCGAAAAATTCTGGGGTACAAATAGCATTATAATTTCTTGCGACTTCTTGAGTTTCATCATATACATAGGGAAAACTAAAGTTATTACTATCAGCAATTTTTTTCATTTTTTCGTAAGAATCATCTGGGTAATTGATTGCATCATTACTTGATATTGCAATAGAATGAATTCCTAACAATTTAAGTTCCGCTAAATCATTTACTAGCCTTGGAAGGATCGCTTGAACATATGGGCAATGATTGCATATAAATAAAATCAACAACCCATTAGTTCCTTTTGATTTAGTTAAATTCCATCGTTGACCATCAGTACCCAATAAATTAAAATCAGGAGGGAGCCAATCAAATTCACACAAGGGTGTATTTAAGCTAACCAAATTAATTCTCCATTCTGTATGATATTTAAATTATGAATAGATTCTACCACTCAAAACCTTTGTCTATAAACCAAGCTGTCATTTTAGATGATTTCTCAGGACACCATGCTTTGAAAGTATTGAGAGTAAGATTAAATGATGACCTTGTTCTATTTAATGGTGACGGCTATGATTACAAAGGCAGGGTTACTGAAATAAATAAAAAAGAAATTGAAATTACCATCCTAACAAGTGCAAAAAAAAATCGTGAGTCGCCCCTTAAAATTTGCTTAATACAATCGCTATCTTCAAATGAAAAAATGGACTGGATTATTCAAAAAGCCACTGAGCTCGGTGCTTATGAAATACAACCAATCTTTAGTGAAAGAAGCATAATAAAAATTAGCCAAGATAGAATTATAAAAAAATTGGCTCACTGGAAACAAGTATCAATTTCAGCGTGTGAACAATGCTACAGAACTGAA
>Ga0209192_10000614_pt1 | contig 33425 bp, 33 predicted proteins | sample ArcticOcean_MG_C_11_FD_187433 | JGI IMG/M metagenome (GOLD analysis project Ga0209192, IMG submission 187433) | Marine microbial communities from western Arctic Ocean - ArcticOcean_MG_CB2_154 (SPAdes) (version 2) | ecosystem: Environmental > Aquatic > Marine > Oceanic | place: Arctic Ocean... | reverse complement strand
GTTTGAATGATAAAACTAAACTTTCTATATTATCAACCCGGACAGCATCAACCCCCATGCCTTTAGATAGTGAAACCCAATCAAGTGAAGGATTAGTTAAAGACAACATTTCTAAAGCTGATTTTCCCGGATTAATAACACCTACATTTGTTAATTCACCTTGTAAAATTTTATAACTTTGATTTGCAAAAATAAGTACGGTAATATCTAACTTTTCTCTAGCCATAGTCCATAATGATTGAACCGTATACATTGCGCTTCCATCACCTTCTAATGCAATAACTTTTTGATCGGGACAAGCAACAGCTGCGCCTGTAGCAACTGGAAGTCCAAAACCAATAGATCCTCCACAATTATTAAGCCAGGTATGTGGTCGAGATCCTGCAGTTTGAGCAAAAAACTCTCTGCCAGTAGTAACTGACTCATCTACTACTATTGCATTTTCAGGTATTAATGCACCTAAAACCATACCCAAAGTAGTAGTATTGATTTCTCCTTTTGGAATTTCAGGTAAATTAGGTTTTGAAATAGTAGATGGCACTACTTTATTTGCATCAAATATATCTGTTAATGAACTTACCACTATTGAAATATCATCTGACAATTCGGCTAATTCAATAAATTTAGTATTTTCTTGAGTTAAAATACCTGGCTTATTTGGATAAGCAAAAAAGGCGACTGGTTTTTTAGCTCCTATAATTAAAATAGTATCAAATTCTTTTAAAACATTAACAGCTTTTTCAACAACATATGGAATTCTTACCGCATTTATTCTCCCCTGTCCCTTATCTATACGTGCGTTAAACCAATCAGTCATTACGGGGCAACCAATTTTTTCAGCTATTTTTGCAATGTTGATGAAATTATCATCTTCTAATGCGCTACCTCCAACTAAAATCAATGGTTTCTTGGCATCTCTCAACTGCTTTGCAGCTGTTTCAATTTTTTGATTTGAAACTTGATTTAAATTATTTGTAATATTTTTTTCATCATAATTTGCACCTTCATTCCAAGCAGTATCACCTGGCAAAATTAAAGTTGCAATTTGTCCTGGAGCCACCTTAGCAACTGCGATTGCTTCGGCTCCATCTCTTGCAATATCTTTAGATGAAAGACTTGTCTTAACCCAATGAGAAACGGGACGAGCTATACCTTCAATATCAGATGTTAAAGGTGCATTTAACTTAATATGGTCAATAGCATGCTCACCAACTATATTAACAATCCCTGAATGTGCTTTTTTAGCATTATGAAGATTAGCAAGACCATTGGCCAATCCTGGTCCTAAATGAAGTAATGTAGACGCTGGTGATCTCTTCATTCTATAATAACCATCTGCAGCGCCTGTCGCACCACCTTCAAACAAACATAATATACTTCTCATATCATGATTTGTATCTAGTGCTCCAACAAAGTGCATTTCTGAAGTACCAGGGTTACTAAAACAAACATTTACATCGCCCTTTAAAAGAGTTCGAACTAGACTTTCAGCACCATTCATTTAAACCTCCATTTTTTTAATTAACATATTAAATATATTTGATTATAGCAAGTCTTACATTGATGTATAGCTTCAGATTTTTTGTTATCAATAATTACATAATGTTTATAACAAATTCATTTTTCTAAAATAAATTAAATAATTAATATTATCTTGAATTATATAAAGAATATGTAAAACTTATTTAAAAATTTTAAATGAGACCATTATGTTTAATCAATTAGCTGAAATAAATGAAATTAGAAATTCCCTAAAGATTATGGCGCTAAACCTTAATGCTAATTTTATGATAAGTACTATAGATAAAGAATACATAATAAAGATTGAAAAAGGGATGGTTTCAGAAGTAAAAAATGGACCCTTTATAATGCCTAGTTATACATTTAAATTAACTGCACCTCTTGAAGAATGGAATAAGTTCTTAAAAGCCATTCCAAAACCTGGTTCACATGACCTAATTGCTTTGCTTAGAAGAAAGGTTTTAAAAATAGATGGAAATCTTCATCCATTTATGTCTCATCTATTATATTTTAAACTTTTATTGGCTTCGTTAAGACCGAAAGAAAAAATATAATGAAAATAAAAATAGAACCTATAACTGGTCATTATGGTAATTTTAATTTTGACGGCGTTAATCATAGAATATACTGGGAGGAGGCAGGACAAGGCATTCCTCTCGTCTGTCTTCATACAGCTGGTTCTGATGGAAGACAATATAGAGCCCTATTAAATGATGCGAAAATTCTAAAAAATTTTAGAGTTATTGTTTTTGATATGCCCTGGCATGGGAAATCGTCTCCACCTGAAGGTTCTAAAATTGGTCATTATAAATTATCAACTAAGTCATACATTTCTCAAATATTAGGATTTATTGATGGCCTAGAGCTTATTAATCCTGTTGTAATGGGATGTTCGATAGGAGGTAGAATTATTTTACATCTTGCCAGTGATCATGAAGAAAAATTTAGAGCATTGATAGGATTACAAAGTGCAGGACATTTAGACCCATATTACGATATAGATTGGCTTCACAGGCAAGATGTTCATGGTGGAGAAATTTGTGGAGCTATAGCATATGGTCTTATGGCACCGACAAGTCCAGAAGAAGAACGTTTTGAAACAATGTGGCATTATATGCAAGGTGGTCCGGGAGTATTTAAAGGCGATTTATTTTTTTATAAATTTGATGGAAACATTGGTAACAAAATTAAAGAAATAGATAATTCCAAATGTCCTATTTTTCTATTGACCGGAGAGTATGACTATTCCGCAACTCCTGAAGAAACAAAGTCATTAGCTGATACTATTGGTGTCAATATGATAAAAATGAAGAATGTAGGTCACTTTCCTATGAGTGAAAACCCCAAGGAGTTTTTAAAATATCTATATCCAGTTTTAGATGAAATCTTATAGCTAAAATTCTTTTCCCGCCGTCCATCCTCCATCAACAATCAAAGTTGAACCAGTACAGAAACTTGCTTCATCACTAGCTAAAAACATGACAGCGCTAGATATCTCAGAAGGTTCACCCCAGCGCTTCATAGCATGAAGATTTTTTACTCTTGAGGATGTTTCTTCGTCTTGAAAATACCTTTCAGTTAGTGGCGTTCTAATTACACCCGGACCAACCGCATTGACTCTAATTTTATATTGAGCAAAATCCATCGCTAATTGTTTTGTCATTCCAACTGTTCCGTGCTTTGAAGTTGTATAAGCGCATCTAGAATTTGCTGCACTTACTCCTAAAGTAGAGGCTGTAATAACTATATTACCTGGTAATTTATGCTTAACACAATGACGTGCAAAAGTTTGAGCAGTGATAAAAACTCCTGTAACATTTATATCTATAATTTTTCTCCACTCTTCTATTGTCAAATCAAGCGCTGGGATAATTTCTCTAATGCCTGCATTACAAAAGGCTATATCTAAACTTCCAAAAGTTTCAAAAGTATTTTCCATAGCTTTTATTGTTTCAGGTTGACTAGTCACATCTAACTTAAAAGCTTTTGCTTCACCTCCTGATGATTTTATTTCTTCGGCTACTCTATTCGCCATATCTAGATCTATATCTGAGACAGCGACAGATGCACCCTCTTTTGCAAAATTGATACACGTTTGGCGACCAATACCTCCAGCTGCCCCTGTAATAAATACTGTTTTATTTTTAAATCTCATTGAAAACTCTCCTTTACAATGTAAGTTTAGAAAAAATAAAATTTTTGACAACAAATAATATAAATATGGAGTTTTTAATTGGATATTGAACATTTAGTTTTTCAAAATGGACCTAAAAGAGTAGGGCCATTCAGTCATGCGGTAAGAGCTGGTGATTTTCTTTTTGTTACTGGTCAAATGCCTACATTACCAGAAAATCCCGATATTCTTATAAGTGGCGATATAAAAGAACAAACTCATCAAGTTATGAAAAACTTAAAAACTGTCCTTAGAGAAGCCAAGTCTTCATTAGAAAAAGTTACATTTGTTAGAATTTATCTTGTTAATTTTCAAGATTTTGATCAGATGAATGAAGTATATAAAAGTTACTTTGATATTGATAAACTTCCTGCTAGGACTTGTATTGGAGTAACTGGCTTAGCAAAAGGTGCCTCTGTAGAAATTGATCTAATAGCTAAGAATTAAAAAGAAATCTTTCAATATAATGTTTGCTAAAATAAAATTATTTTTAAAATCTAATAACTTTTCATATGGTCTTTTAACAGGATACAGCTTTCCCGGTATTGGAATGAGTTCAGCCATGCTTGGCTTTGGTGTATATGCGGGAGAAGCAGGTCTTGATATATATCTTTGTATGGCTTCACTTTTAGTTCTTTGGAGTATGCCTGGTATGGTTATATTTGTATCTCTTTATACTGCAGGCGCCCCAATATTATTAATGTTTACTACTATTCTCCTTGCTAACGTAAGACAGTTTTTTCTAGTTTTATCTGGAATAAAATTAATGAATATAGATAACTCAAAAATACCATTATTTAAAAAAGTGTTTTGGGCGCACTTTATAAGTCCTACGGGATGGGCCGAGTTAATAAGAGTTAGTAAAGAATTAAAATCAGATGATCTTTATCCATTCTTCAAAGGATTGAGTTTAGGTCTAGTGTCTATTTGTATTTTAGGCACTTATATTGGATTTAAATTATTTGACATTCTTCCAACACACTTAATAGCAATTCCAGTCTTTATAATGCCTCTATACATAACTCTCTTGATGTTAAGAGCTACTGATTTATTTTATAGAGTGGCCGTTATCAGTGGAGGTGTAATTGGACCAATTCTTTTTCCATATATAGGTGATTGGAGCATAATAATTTCAGGTTTTCTTGGAGGAAGTATCGGCTTAATAGCCGATATTACTCAAAGGAAGAGTAGATAGAATGCTTGAAAACCTGATAACAAAACAATACTTAATGCCTTGGATACTTCTTTTTACTGCAGCTCTAGGAATTTTTGTATGGCGATTTCTTGGAGTTGTCTTATCCAATAAGATTAAGAAAGATAGCAATTTTTTTAAATGGATAAATGCTGTTGCATATGCAATGACAACAGGCTTAATGCTTAGAATTATTTTTTTTCCTACCGGAGCTCTTGCTTCTACAGGATTATTTGACAGACTATTGGCTTTTATTATAGGAATTGTAGCCTTCCTTTGCTTTCCTAAGAAACCAATACTTGGCCTGATAATTGGCATTAGTACATTTGCAACTTTAATATTTTACAAACTATATTTTTAGCTGTCAGAAATTAACTGTTTAGCAATAATTAATTTTTGTAGCTCATTGGTACCTTCACCTATAACTAATAAAGGTGCATCTCTATAATATCTTTCTATATTATATTCTGGAGAGTACCCAAATCCACCATGGATACGCATAGCTTCTATAGAGTTAAACAATGCAGTTTCTGTAGCAAATAATTTGGCCATTCCAGCCTGCAAATCAGATCTAATACCAGAATCATAAGCAATAGCTGCTTGTTCAGTTAATAATCTAGACGCCTCTAACTTGGTTGCCATTTCTGCTAGTTTAATTTGAATTGATTGATGTTCACCAATAGGTTTGCCAAAAGTTTTTCTTGATTTTGCATAAGCTATAGAATCTTCTAGGGCAGCTCTTGCAAGTCCAACGCCTCTTGCAGCGACGTTAATTCTTCCTAACTCTAAACCAGCTAATATTTGTTTTAGTCCTTCCCCTTCAATCTCTCCAATAAGATTAGAAGTTGAAACTTTAACATTTTCAAACTGAACTTCACCTGTATCAATACCTTTATAACCAAGTTTTTTTAACTTTCTTGCAACATAACCATCTTTCTTTTCGACTAAAATCAAACTCATACCTTTATGAGCAGGTTTAATTTTTGAGTCCGTTTTTACCAAAACAGCTAAAACACTTCCTTGAACCGAATTTGTTATCCAAGTTTTATTACCGTTAATAATATAACTATCATTATCTTTAACAGCCTTCGTTGTTATTGATTGAAGATCAGTTCCACAGTCAGGTTCAGTAAGAGCAATTCCTCCTCTTATTTCTCCTGAAGCAAATTTAGGCAGATAATATTCTTTCATTTGTTTACTACCAAATCTTTCTACAGCAGCACACATGATTAAATGAGAATTAAATATTCCTGACACAGACATCCATACTGCAGATACATTTTCAACAATTTTAGAATAAGTGACAGCTGAAAGGCCTAATCCACCATATTTAGGTGATATAGTTGCACCGAATAACCCTAATTCTGCCATTTTATCTGCAATCAATTTAGGATATTTATCCTCTGATTCAAATTCTCTAACAAATGGTTTTACATCTTTTTCAAGAAACTTATCAATAGTATCAAGTATCAACCTTTCTTCTTCTAAAACACTTGAAGAAGCTTTAACCTCAATAACACTTTGTTCATTCATAAAAACAACTCCTAAAATAAATTAAATATCAATTTGGCTTAATTCAAAAATAGAATTAACGGTATTAACATTATCCATTCTCATCATTAGGTCAGTTAATTTTTCTATTCTTTGTGAAGACAAATAAGGTTCTGTTAAGCTTGTAAATTTTGAAATAAATTCATCATCACTCATAAAATTTTCTGGTTCTCCTTTAGGAATCTTGATAAATTTTTCATGCTTTTCTCCATTAACTATTATTTTAACCTTTGCGCTCATATATTCTGGACAGTGTTTTTCAGCATCTTCATCAGGGTTAACTTTTATACTAGTACATAATGAAAGAGTATCACTATTTCCTAAATGGGTTTTATAATCATCCCATGTTAAATCATCGCCTTTTAATGCTACTGCAGCACAAAATGCCATAGAAAATTGACCATCAACTACACTTTTAGGATTTCTTTTATCTAATTCTGGATATCCAATAATATTTAAAGCTGTCTCAGACAACCCTATTTCAACATCATCTAAACTTTCTAATGAGAAATTTAATTCTTTTTTAAATTCAATAAGACCATCAATTGCAGCATGACTATATCTACAAGAAGGGTAAGGTTTAACACCTAGATTCAAAGTTTCATACTTTTCGCCTAATCCATCTAAAGCTTTTAAAATATCACCACCAGAAGCATAAGAATGCAAATAACCCCATTTCCCATCAAATGCGTTAGCTGGACCTTTAAATCCTTCTCCAGCCATTATGGCACAATTTAACCCGTTTTGAGCAGCTTGACCAACATGCGAACGTTTTGTCCAAGCGCCATCAGCAAGAAATTGCATAGAACCAGCCGATTGACTTAAAGCTATTCCAAAAGCAGAAATAAATTGCTCTTTGTTCAAACCAATCAAATAACCAGCTGCGGCTGCAGCTCCAAATATTCCACATGTTGCAGTTGGGTGAAACCCTCTTTTATAATGCGAAGAAGATCCTCCTGCCAATCCTAGCCTTATTTGTATTTCATATCCTAGAACACATGCTGTTATCAAATCTTGCCCAGATGAATTTTGCATCTGTGCAGCGGCTAATGCTGCAGATAAAATCGGTGCACTAGAATGAAGAGAAGCTTCTGCATGTGTATCGTCAAAATCTAACGAGTGAGCTAAGCTTCCATTTAATAGAGCCGCAGCACTTGGTGTATAACCTGTATTATCTGAAAATACATTACAACTACCATTATTTAACTCTAACTTTTCTATAGATGAAATTAAACTAGGTGTTGATTCGGCATCGTGCCTTGCTCTTATTATTATCCCTACTGTATCTAAAATCAATAACTTAGTTCTTTTTATAACTTCAGGTGGCAGTTTTTTAAATTCAATTTGTTCACAAAAATCAGCAAATTTTTCAGTAATATTATGCATAAATATCCCCATATATATTTATTAATATGCTAAACTAAAATTTAATTATACAAAACGAAAAAAAAAATACTATTGTAATTACTTTGAAACTTATAAAGAAAATACAATGACAGAGCCTTATGAATTTTCAGCTACAGTTGCTATTAAAAAAATTAAAGAAAAAAAACTATCCGTACATGAATGGATTTCAAGTTGTTTAAAAAGAATTAAAGAAAAAGAACCTAAAGTGCATGCCTGGGCATATTTAGATGATGAAAATGCTCTTAAAAAAGCAAAAGAATATGATCAACCTAAATACGGCAATAAAATAGGAATCCCATTTGGAATAAAAGATATTATTGATGCCAGCAACTTACCATCTGGACTTGGAACATCTTTTTATAATAATAATATTCCAATTCGTGACGCAGGCTCTGTTTCAATTGCTAAAAATGCTGGCTGCATTGTTCTAGGGAAAACTGTTTCTACAGAGCTAGGACATAGAGCGCCAGGGCCTACTGCTAATCCAAATAACCTAGAACATACTCCAGGAGGTTCAAGTTCTGGATCAGCAGCCGCCGTTGCAGATATGATGGCTCCTATTTGTCTTGGTACGCAGACTACTGGTTCTATTATCAGACCGGCAGCGTATTGTGGCGTAATTGGGTATAAACCTACATATGGTGATTTTGATAAATCTGGAATATTACCAAATTCACCTTCAATAGATACATTAGGTATTATGGCTAGGTCAGTTGAAGATATTTCTTTATTTAGATCTATTTTACTTGAAGAAAAAAATATAACCCCAAGAAAAATTAATTTAAATAATATTAAAGTGGGTTTTGTTAAAACTCCACATTGGGAAAAAACAGATAATGCAACCAAAAATAATTTAGAAGAATTTCTGCTAAAAATGCAATCAGACAAAATAAACATCATAGATTTAAATTTAGATGAGATGATTAGCACTGCTGACAAATTGCACATAGACATCAGTGGTTATGAATTTAAGAGATCTATTTCTTATGAACGCTTTAATAAATATGACGAATTAAGTGACATTTTAAGAAATGGTCGTTTAAGCGACGGTTATAGTGTGACTAACGATTTATATAGGAAATCACTAAAAAAGTTAGATTTTTTAAGAAATCAAATTGATTTAATTTTTAATAACTTTGATTTAATAATTACACCTAGCGCACCAGGAGAAGCTCTAAAAGGATTAGAATATACTGGTTCTCCTATTTTTAACACAACCTGGTCTATAGTAGGTAACCCTTGTATCACGTTGCCTTTATTTAAAGGCGATAATAATCTACCAATTGGTTGTCAACTAGTTACAAAATTTGGAAGCGATAATAACCTTCTAGACTATGCTAATAGTATTTTAACTAATTACTTAAAATGAGATACCACTAAAAGTTCTGGTAATGTTAATGCTAGAGGTGGAAATAATAAAACAATCACTAAAACTACAGTGTCTGAAATACAAAAAGGAAACGATCCTTTAATCACAGTTGTAACAGGTAATCCTGTTACGCCACTTACTGCAAATAAATTCAACCCCACTGGTGGAATTACACTCCCAATTTCGATACATAAAGCTGTCAATATTCCAAGATGTATTGGATCAACTCCAAGAGCCAAAGCTACTGGAAAATATATTGGAACTGTTAAAACTAAAATAGCAACACCAGTTAAAAACATAGATAAAAGTAATAACGATCCCATAAGAGCAAAAAGGAAACCATGTTTTGATAAACCTAACTCGCCAGCCCATTCAGCAATCATCATTGGCCAACCCATGTTTGCAAGATAAAATTGGAAAATTCCAACACAACCCAAAAGGAAGAAAACAACTGCTGTAAGGTTCATTGTTCTAATAGTTGTAGGCATCAATTCTTTTATAAAAGTTTTCCATTTAAATATTAAACCATAAAAAAGTGCATAACTTGCTGCTGCAGCACCAGCTTCAGTAGGAGTAAATAGTCCTCCATATAATCCACCCAATATAATAACAGGCATTAATAAAGCTGGGATTGCTTCTTTAAAAGATCTCCAAACTTCACATAAATCAAATTTACCTCTAGGTAACTTTATAAATAAAGAAACACTTACTATTATAACTGCATCACTAATAGCCAACATTATACCAGGGATAATTCCTGCAAAGAAAAGATCAACAATTGACATTTCAGTAATTACACCAAACAAGATAAGAGTTATACTTGGTGGAATTAACAAAGCTATTCCACCTGCAGATGCAATCACACCAGCGGCCATCCATTTTGGATATCCTCTTTTAACTAATTCTGGATAGGCGATAACACTCATAGCAGCGGCCATAGCCGTAGAAGATCCAGAGATAGCTCCAAACAAAACAGCTGCTAATAGAGTAGCGTAGGCAAACCCTCCTGGAACCCAGCCAACTAGGGCATCAGCAAATTTAAAAAGACCTCCAACAAGTCCAGTTTTTTCCATTAAAAAGCCAGCAAAAATAAAGAAAGGTATTGCTACTAAAGTATATTTAGTTAAAAAACTAAAAAAAGCTTCGAACAATGTACTATAAGTAAGGAAGTCGTCAAAAGTAACTAATAATGCTGTCGCTCCTGCTAGTGCAATTCCTATAGGAGCTCCAGCAAATAACAACCCAAATAAAGATCCCCCTAAAGACCACATTTTAAATTTCCTTTTTAGTAGCGTTAAACATCAGTTGCCGCTTCAATTTTTTTTGTAAAATGCTCACCTTTAATATAAGAATCTATATCTTCAATAAACTGAATAAAAGCAACAAGACACATCAAGCCCATACCTAATGCAAGAATAAAATAAAACGGCCACATATAAAAATACAAGCTTTCTGTTCTTTCTCCAATATGAATTGAATATTCTATTGTAGAAATTGCTGTGTAAGTTAAAGATCCCGTAAATATAGAAACAAAAAGAGAAATAAAGATTTGAGAAGCTCCAACTGTTCTGTGAAAACCTTTAGCACTTAAAAGCTGGAGAACAGCACTCATAACAAGATGCCCTCTTTTTACTTGAGTTACACAGATATATAATGCGACTGAAGAAACCATAGCATATATTACTGCATCCTGCCCCCACTCATAAACAACGCCAAATATATATCTTCTAATAATTTCTGCTAATGCAAAAAGTGTTACTGCAATCATAAGGTAAGCTGAAGCAGTACCCATAAACAGTTCAATTTTTTGTTTTATTAAATTAGATATTTTAAAAAATTTATTCATATTTATTTCATATTAAAAAAAAGGCCTGGACTTTTCCAGGCCTTTAATAAAATTATTTTCTTGCTTTTTTCTTATGAAGAGGACTTCCTTTTGCATACTTTGCAAAGTCTGCAGCAAAGGCTGTACAATCTGTTTTTTCTAAAGCAGCAGAACCCATTGGGTTAGCAGCAACTAGAGCTTTTGCTTCAGCTGTAAACTGGTCAACCATTTTACCACCTGCGGCGTCAACTTTAGTTTTAATCCAAGTATTAGTGGCTCCACCCTCAGCTTTTTGTAAAACAGCAGCTTCAGTTGGGTTCATAATATAAATACCTGCTTTTGAAACATCAGTTACTTTGTACTTGTCTACCATTCTCTTATCATTACAAAAGTTGATAGCTTTTTGAAATGGAATGAAGTCATTTACAATGATATCACTCAATGCTTTTTGTTGACCTTTGGAAAGTTTTGCCCACCACTTGTTAGAAGCGCCAAACCAGTAATAGTCACCAACAATACCGTTGATACCTGCAACTGTAAAATAAGGAGCTTGCTCTTTAGTAGCATTAAAACCACCTAAACTTGTTAACAATCCATCAATAACACCTGTCTGAAGTGCTGGCGGAACGTCACCAAATGACATTGTAGTTGCGTTTGCTCCTAATGAACCTAACAGTGCATTTTCAGCTGGACCCATACTTCTTATTTTCTTACCTGCAAAGTCTGCTGGCACTAACATTCTACTTTTAACTGCGCCTGCACCCATATACATACTTAAGTGACCTGATCCGAAAAGCGTAATACCATGCTTGTCATTAAATACTTTCTTTAACTGACCATATGTCTTTGTTCCATCTAAACCTTGGATAGCACCAGGTGTTGTTAGCTTTCCTGCACCAACAATTGTATTGGCATAAGGCTCAACACTTGAAGTTTTACCAAATTGTCCAGTCATCATCTCTAAGTTACCTTTAGTTAAGGCTTGAGTTCCTTTAGGAACGTTGTAAAGAGATTTAGCCCAATAAATTTGAACTTTACTACCAGGTATTTTTTTCTCGACTTGTTCAGCAAAGAACACTTCTGCAATTGCTGCTGGATGAGGAGGGCCTGAGTGATCTGAAGCCCATCTCATTTTAATAGGTTTAACTTTGTGTCCGTCAGCTATTGCTAAATTAGTTCCAGCTACGAAAGTTAAGGCGACAGCACTAGCTGCACCTAAAAGTGTTAGTTTAGTAAATTTCATTAAATTTCCTCCAAATATTAAGAATCTTAAAATATAGTGTAATATACTAAAGTAAACCATTATCTGATTGAATGTAATTTAATTAGTTAATGTGTTATCTACTTTCTTAAATAATACCGTTATTTTTAAAAATTTTAATTTCTTCTTTTGTAAAACCAACTTCTTCTAAAACGTTATCTGTGTCTGCGCCGAGTTCTGGAGCAGTTTTATCTTCCATGATAGAATTAGACATATGCACAGGTGTTTTTAACAAACTTATATCAATACCTCGATTAGTTTTAAGATGCTGAATATTTTGCCTGTCTTTTAAAAATGGATTTTGCAAAGCTTCTTCTAAGTTTAATATTGGAGCAGATGGGACAATTCCACCAAATTTTTTTAACCACTCAGCAGTTGTTTTCTTCATCAATTCTTTATCAAGAATTTTGGTAATATTATCTCTATTTTCTTGTCTTACTTTAAAATTTACGAATCTGGGGTCTTGAATTAAATCCTCTCTATCTATATTTTGACAAAGTATTGGCCAAAAACTTTCCTTATTGCACATTAGATATATCCAGCCATCACTTGTCTTATATAATTGACATGGAACTAATATAGGATGAGCAGACCTTTCTAATCTTTCACTCTTAAAGTCTGAATTAAGAGTCCATGCCGCCATATAAGTTTGATTGAACATAGCCGTATCAAATAAATTAACGTCAACATCTCTTCCTAAACCCGTAGATCTTGCCGATAAAACAGCGCTTACCAAACCAAAAGACATAGTGAGCCCTGACATATAATCAACAACAGATAGACCAAATCTAGATGGAGGCCCGTCAGGCTCACCTGTTAAAGAAAAATATCCCGCTTCAGCTTGCATTAAGTAGTCATACCCTGGCCAATTTTTTCTTGGCCCTTCTCTTCCGTATGCTGAACAATGAGCAGAGACAATTGCCTTATTATACTTTTTAAGCTGATCATAAGTTATTCCTAATTTTTCTGGAACGTCTCCTCTTAAATTATTACAAACAGCGTCTGCACTTTGAACTAGTTTTTCTAAAATAATTTTACCTTCATTAGATAAAACGTCGAGAGTAATACTTTTTTTATTTCTATTTAAAGATTGAAAAAAAATACTTGAGGCAGAGTTTCTATCATCTCCATCTATAAAATAAGGTCCAATATCTCTGAGGTAATCTCCACTAGTACCAGCAGGTTCAACTTTGATAACTTCCGCCCCTAAGTCTGCTAAATATTGTGTTCCAAATGGCCCTGCGCCGTATTGTTCAAAGGCAACCACCTTTACTCCAGTAAGAGGTGAATTCATAATTTAATATCCTTTAATTAGCCGTTTCATCTATAATTTTATCTACAATACTGTAACCTTTTTTTGCCACAAGAAAAGATCTAACCATATTCATTACAATGACTTTATCTTGATTTTTTCCAATATGCCTTACTCTTACAATACCTTGAGTTGGTCTAGACTTAGACTGTCTTTTATCTAAAACTTCTGTTTCAGAATATAAAGTATCACCAACAAATACTGGAGCTGGTATTTTAATTTCTTCCCAACCTAGATTTGCGATAGCTTTCTGGCTAGTACCACTTACCGCCATTCCAGTAACTAATGCCAAAGTAAGAGCTGAATTTACAAGGTACTTTCCAAATTCAGATTTAGACGCGTAATTAGCATCAAAGTGAATGGGATGAGTATTCATAGTAAGGTTAGTAAACCATATATTATCGACTTCCGTAACTGTTCTACCAGGCCAATGTTCATAAACATCACCAATTTCAAAGTCTTCAAAATATCTGCCTGGGTCTTCTCTATACCTTTGTGGCCCTATTTTTCTAATTCCATATGTATTTTCGTCCATCTTAATCCTCCCTAGATATTATTAAACGAGCCCTTTCTAAAACTGGCGCATCTACCATTTTACCTTGAAATTTAAATGCTCCAGTTCCTGCGGTCTTCGATTCTTCTAATACGCCTTTTGCCCATTCCAATTCTTCTTTTGTAGGATTATAAGCATCATGTATTGGTTTAATTTGGTCAGGATGTATTGCAAACCTACCTTTAAAACCCATTGATTTTACGAACTCAGTTTCAGCCCTACATCCATCTGCATCTTTAAAATCAAGCCATACACCATCTAAAGCAAGAGTGTTGTATAAAGCTGCTGCATTTATTATTTTACCTCGACAGTAAGCAAGGCTATCTTTTCCCATATCTCCACCTGTTGAAGCGCAATAATCAGCCGAACCAAATCCAATCCCAGAAAAATCTATATCAGAACATTCCCAGGTTTCAATGTTAGCTATCCCTCTAGGCGTTTCTATTTGAGGTAAAATTAAAATCTTTTTTTCAATATCATTTAAAAATATTCTACATTCATCTGCTGATTCTATTTTTGGAATTGCTATAGAATAAGGAAGTGAGGGTAAAGATTTCAACATTTTGATATCTTCTTTATACTCTTCAGTATCTAAAGCATTAATCCTAAGTAACAATTTATCTGAATGACCGTCATAATTTCTCTTGGCTAAATCTACAAAATTAGATCTTCCTATAGCTTTTTTATCGTCTGCTAAGCCATCTTCAAGATCAAATATAACTTTATCAGCTCCAGAACCTATTGCTTTTGGTAATCTCTCCATTTTATCAGTAGGTAAAAATAAAATACTTCTCAAGTCCGTCTCCTGTTGTTTTTATTAAAAGTTAAATTCTGCTCTTATTTTTTCGCCGTGTTCGTCTAATTCGGGCGGGTTATTTACTTTTGGTATAACATTGTCATGGACAGCACCTGGTCCAAGCATCTTTACAGGTCCATTTTCCGTATTTATTTCTAAATAATTATTTTGAGGATGATTTTTTAGCTCCTCCATATCAGAAATTCTTCCATACGCAATTCCTGCTTTTTCTAGTTTATTAATAATGAAATCACGTTTATGCTTTAAAAAAGTGTCTTGAATTATTTTTTCTATTAAATCTCTATTTTCTACTCTTCTAGCATTTATTGAAAACCTAGAATCTGACGACAGTTCTTTCTTGTCTATAACAAACTCACAAAACTTTAACCATTCACGATCATTTTGTATTGCTATCAATAAGGTTAGGTTATCTTTAAAATTGTAAGCTCCATAAGGAACAATTATCGGATGTTTTATTCCACTTCTTTTTGGAATTTTATTATTATAAACATACCCTAGATAAAAAGGATTTAGCCAGTCAGCTAAAGAATTATACATAGAGACAGATATATGCCTTCCTTTTCCAGTTATGCCTCTTTTAATTAAAGCTTGAAGAATAGCTTGATAAGCTGTCATTCCTGCAGATATATCACAAACTGAAGCTCCTACTTTTGATCTACCATCAATGTTTTTTGTATCAGGCAACCCTGTAAGTTCCATTAAACCTGTCTCAGCTTGAATTAACATATCGTATGCTTTTTGATTCTTATAAGGACCTTGTTCACCAAATCCAGAAATAGAGCATGTTATAAGCGATGGGTACTCTGTTCTTAAAGATTCTAAAGTCATCCCTAATCTATCAAACGCACCCGGAGCTAAATTTTGGATTAATACATCTACTTTAGAAATAATATTTTTTAATATTAAAAAATCTTTTTTTTCTTTTAAGTCTAAAGCTATAGATTCTTTTCCCCTATTTAACCAAACGAAATAGGCACTTTTTCCAAGAACATTACTATCATACCCTCTTGCAAAATCGCCCTCCGGTCTTTCTACTTTTATCACACGGGCACCTGCATCAGCTAATCGACATGAAACGTAAGGAGCTGCAACAGCTTGTTCTATAGTAACTACTAGTAAACCAGCTAGATCAGAACTGGAGTCTTGTTTTACCATCAGCTTACTAAACAATCTATCAATGAACTTACATTATTTGATTTAGGTTCATTTAACATATTTGTTATTTTTTCAGATTTAGATTTCGATAATAAAGATACTGATTTATTAATAATTTTATTTTCTAAAATATTTTTTTCTATTTTGTCAGATAAGTTATGAGTATTTTTAATATCATGAGAACCATCCTTAATTGAAATTATAGATTGAGTGTTAGTTAAGTTTTCATTAGGTATTACTGTAACTTTATCACTCATATTAATCATTTTATCTTCAAAACAAATCTCATCATTATAAGTGTCCAGATCTGATGTATCGTGTCCATATATTGACATAGCAGCTGTCAGTTTATAAGAAAATTTAGATTCTAAACCTGTTTTGGGCTTTTCAATATTACATACCATGAGCCATGAAGGGTTTGTTTCTATTTCGATTTTCTCTATTGTTTCAGGGTTTAAATTATTTACTTTTTTTAATTCGTCTAGCGCCTCTAAAAATGAGTGTAATCCATGACAACAAGCATGAAATTTATATTTAATTTCTGGAAATAAGAATTCTGTTCCTAAGTTTTCAATTGCTCTTGGAGGAATTTCTTTATTCCATCCATGCGTTTGAAAGAAACCTTGTTCACACTCAATCCCATCATCACGAGATACAAAACCAAGTTTAGATAATTTAGCAGCTTCAATCCCATTAGATGCAGCCATTCCCGCATGATATGGTTTACCCATAGTTCCAAACTGAGATTTAATTCCTGAAGCTCTGGTAGAAACTAAACCAAGAGCATTAATCGTTTGATCTTCATTTAAGTTAAGTAATTTTGATGCAACTATAGTTGAGCCAAAAGAACCACTCGTCGCTGTCTGATGAAACCCTGCGTTATAATGTGCATAACCTAAAATATGGCCTATTCTTGTAGAAACCTCAACACCTGCCATATACGCCAACAATATATCCTCTATAGAAGAGCCCAATTCTTCTCCTAAGGCTAAAGCAGCAGGTAAAGCACTAGAAGTTGGATGACCTACAAAAAGGAAATGTGTGTCATCATAGTCTAATGCATGCCCAGTTGCTCCATTAGCTAGGGCAGCACCTCTTGAAGAGACTTTATGACCATTACTAATCATTCTTGCCTGATTAACACCTGTTTCTTCAATAACCATTTGTGCAACAATTTTAGACACAGGTTCTTCCTTGGCTGCATAAGCTACCCCGCACCAATCTAGTATCGACATTTTTGCAAAAAACTTCATTTCATCATTAAAGCTATCTAATTTACAATTAGCACCATAACTTCCAAATAATTTTGTTATTGAAATCATTATTTACCCCTTATTTTAATCAAAATATGCTTCGGCTTGCATTGTCATTCCCGAACCTTTTACAGCTCCCCAACAACTTATACTTCCATCAGGATTTTCTTTTGCTCCTATAATATAATCACTATTAGCAAAAACAGGTGCCATCACTTTATGATTGAAAGAGGTAACAGGTTTACCTTTAAGTTTTTCTGCCGCTCTTAATAAAAAAGTAGCTTGCAAAGGACCATGAACTATTAAGTCTGGATAGTTTTCTTCATTCTTAGTATATGGATAATCATAATGTATTCTATGACCTACAAAACCTATGGCGGAATAACGAAATAATATAGTTGGATGCATAAAAATTGTTTCTGTGAAATCAGCATCACTTGGGATGGTATCAGAAACACCTGATCCACCACCAGACTTTGTAACGTCTCTATAAACTATATTATGAAACTCTTGCAACCTAACTTGATCGTCAACTAAGTATTCATATTCAGCTGTAACAAAACATAACTTTCCTGTTCTACCTTCTTTTAATTTTATATCAGCCACCTTTGATTTTTTGATGACTATATCACCAACTTTTAAAGGACTATTTACTTTTATCTGACTACCTGCCCACATTCGTCTTGGAAGAGGAACAGGTGGAAGGAAATCTCCTCTTGCTGGATGAGAATCAACTCCAAGTTCGTCATTTTTCTTTAAATTCCAACCAAGCATCCAATGCAACCCCGAAGTAGCCGCCTCACCAATTATTGGATCTCCTGGATCTATATTTAATGTAGCTCTATAACGCTGTTCAACAATTGGTGTTAAATAATCTTTAACAATCTCAGTCTTACCAAGCCATTTATTTAAATAATTTATATCCAATTCTTCATTAGCCATTTACTGAACTCCTAAAATTTTATAAACATGTTAAACATAAAATTTATATGTTAAAATTACAATAATTAATCAATCATTAATAGTATAAATACAAATGGAATTTATTAATGCCTTCTCTAATTATATATTATGATTCTAGTCTCAAAAATAAAATTCAAAAAATGGATTTGATAAAAATAGATGATATTTTTATCAAAATAATTATAAAAACATTAAAGGCCAAAGAAGAAAAATGTCAAATATTATGGATAGATAGTATAATTAACGCCTCCAAATATAAAGTTTATTGTGAATTAAAATTCAGAAAAAGTGAAGAAAGAAATAAGTTTAAAAAAGAAGAATGTCTTAATCAGATAGGCAACGTAATTCAAAAAAAAATAAATGTTAATGTGAGACTGAGAGCATTTGCTATTAATGAGGAATCTTTAACAGCGTTAGATTTAACAATAATTAATTAATTTTAAAGTAAAGAGAAAGGATAATAATATGAAAGATGGAATTGTATTAACTAATATTGATAAAAGAGGTGTTGCAGAAGTCACTTTAAATCGTCCTGATAGAAATAACGCTTATAATGGCGAAATGATTTCTGAACTTATAAAAAGCTTTACTTCGCTTTATAATAATAAGGACGTTAGATTAGTTATATTAAAAGGTTCTGGAAAACATTTTCAAGGTGGCGCAGATCTTGAGTGGCTCAAAGATATTGGAAAGCTAAATGAAAAACAAAATATAGAAGTATCACGTAATACAGCTTCTGCAATTAAAGGGCTAACAGAATTTCCTAAACCTACTATTGCATTAATTCATGGAGGATGTTTCGGAGGAGGCACTGGCATGGCGGCTGCAGCTGACATAGTTATTGCAAGTGAAGAGTCAATATTCTCTATTGCCGAAGCTAGATGGGGTGTTATGGCAGGAATTATTATTCCTCATTTAAATGCCACAATTGGAGTTAGAAATGTTAAAAGATATGCTTTAACTTGTGAGAGATTTGACGCACAAGACGCAAAAAATATTGGACTAGTTCATCAAATCTGCAAAACAGGCGAACTTGATATTGCTGTAAAACCTGTAATTGAAAATTTACTTCTCTGTGCCCCTAAAGCCTTAGAAATGACAAAAAAGAGAGCCTTAATAGAGAGTGGCTTAATATTAAGTGAAAGTAAATTTGAAGAGTTAGTATTAGAGCACTCACAAAAAAGAATGACAGAAGAAGCAACTGAAGGGTTAACTAGCTTTCTAGAAAAAAGAACAGCATACTGGTATCAAAAATAAATTTAACTTTGAAGGAATAATAGTATGCCATCTTTGGTAACTAACTCAAAAATTTGGGGAGAGATGTTTGGTACAAAAGAAATGCATAATATTTTTTCTGATGAAGTAACTATTCAACTTTATCTGGATGTTGAAGCTGCTCTTGCAAGATCTCAGTCTAAATTAGGAATTATTCCAAAAGATGCTGGGGAGAAAATAACCGCTGCTGCACATTTAGATTGGATAGATTGGGATACACTTAAAAATAGAACAGCTATAGTAGGTTATCCTATTTTACCATTAGTGGAACAACTTAGTTTATCTGTGGAAGATGGATATGGACAATATTGTCATTGGGGAGCAACCACACAAGACATCATGGACACAGCTGATGTCCTTCAAATTAGAAAGGGGTTGGATTTATTGTCCAAAGATTTAAATTCAGTTGCGTTTGCGTTATCAAAAATAGTTAAAAAATATATAAACACACCTATGGCTGGAAGAACTCACTTACAACATGCCTTACCTGTTCCATTTGGTTATAAAGCAGCCACTTGGTTATCAAGTATAGATCGACATATAGAAAGATTAGAAGAGATTAAATCTCGTGTTTTTAACATCTCATTTTTTGGAGCAGCAGGAACACTCGCTTCTCTTGGAGAAATTGACGGATTAAAAACTCAAGCTAATTTAGCAAAAGAATTAAATCTAAGTATACCAGATGTAAGCTGGCATTCCATTAGAGATAATTTTTGTGAAGTTACTGGATGGCTTGCTTTAGTAGGTTCATCTTTAGGTAAAATTGCTTACGATGTTATTTTAATGATGCAAACTGAAATTCAAGAAGTAGCTGAACCTTTCCTTCATGGAAGAGGAGCTTCATCCACAATGCCTCAGAAAAGAAATCCAATTTCTTCAGAAGTAATATTAGCATGCGCAAAGCTTTTACGAGAACATCATTCATCTATGCTAGATGCCATGGTTCTTGATCATGAAAGAGCAACAGGACAATGGCATGTTGAGTGGTATACTTTACCTAATGCTTTTATAATTTCTTCCGCCTGTTTAAGCTCCGCAAAGTATCTCTTAGAAGGATTAGAAATTTCTCCAGAAAATATGAAAGAAAATATAAATAAAACTAATGGATTAATAGTTGCTGAGGCTGTGATGATGTCTTTAGCTCCTCATATTGGAAGACAAGTTGCTCACGATATAGTTTATGAATGTTGTCGAGATTCCTTAAAAAATAAAACTCTATTCATTGATGCATTACTTTCTAAAACAGAAATTTCAAATATATTTGACGAAACACAATTACTAAAGATTATTGATCCAGCTAATTACTTAGGTGCCGCCCCAGCAATGGCTCAAAGACTTTTAGATAACAGATGATTTTAAAGAGAGAAAACTAATGAAACTATTAATGTCAAAATTAGATATTGAAAAATTTTTAAAAAAAGAGTTTCCACAAGTAAGTAAAAATTTTGAAATTATCAATCTTAATCCTGGTTCTATTTCTATTTTAATGCATATTAATAATGAACATCTTAGGCCAGGAGGGACTGTGTCTGGGCCAACAATGTTTTTACTTGCTGATGTAAGCTTTTACTTAGCCACACTAAGTTTAATTGGGCCAAAAGGTCTAACTGTTACGACAAATTGTTCTATTAATTTTTTAAAAAAACCAACTCATGCAAATTTGATTAGTGAATCAAGGGTTTTAAAAATTGGAAAAACTCTTAGTGTTGGGGATGTATTAATATATTCAGAAGGAGTTAAAGAACCAGTCGCTCATGCTTCTTTAACTTATGCTATTCCAAGAGACCAATGATATTATTTAAATTCTATCTTTATGCCATTGCAAATGATCTGACATAAAAGTTGAAATAAAAAAATATGAATGATCATAATTTGGTTGCATCCTCAACTCTAAATTAATTGAGGTATTTTTACATGCATCAGCTAAAAGCCATGGCCTTAGGCCTTCATCAAGAAAACTATCTGCTTCGCCTTGATCAATAAGAATTTCAGGAAATACATAACCCTTTTTAACTAGTGAAACGCTATCATACATATCCCAATATTTTTTATTTAAACCTATGTATTTTTTAAACGCTTCACTAGACCAACTAGCTGATGAGGGTTCAACAATAGGAGCAAATGCTGAACAACTTTTATATTTTTGTGGATTTCTTAAAGCCATAATCAAAGCTCCATGCCCTCCCATTGAATGGCCAAATATACTTTGCCTAGACATATCAAAATCAAAATTTTCTTCTATTATTTTGGGGAGTTCAATAGTTATATAGCTATACATATTATAATTTTTATTATAAGGATTTTCTGTTGCATCCACGTAAAATCCAGCTCCAGATCCAAACTGCCAATTATCTTTTTCGTCAGGAATCAAATCTCCTCTAGGACTTGTGTCCGGACAGATTACAACCATGCCAAGTTTAGCTGCTGTTTTTCTATATTCACCTTTTTCCATAACATTTAAATGACTACAAGTTAAGCCAGACAAATACCACAAAACAGGAGCATTTTTATAGTTTTGAGGAGTAAAAACACTAAAAGTCATTTCACAGTCGTTCACTATAGAATTATGAGAATAAACAGCTTGAATACCTCCAAAGGCATATGATTCAGATATTTTTTTCATTAAAAAACCACTACTGATCTGATTGAATCACCGGCATGCATTAAATCAAAGCCTTTATTTATATTTTCTAATTCTAGAGTGTGAGTAATCATGGGATCAATATCAATTTTGCCTTGAAGATACCATTCTACTATTTTAGGGACGTCCGTTCGTCCGCGAGCTCCTCCAAAAGCTGTTCCCCGCCAGCTTCTTCCAGTAACTAATTGAAAAGGTCTTGTTGTAATTTCTTTACCAGCTCCTGCAACTCCAATAATTATACTTTCTCCCCAACCTTTATGGGTACATTCAAGAGCTTGTCGCATCACATTTACATTTCCTATACATTCAAAAGAATAATCAGCACCTCCTCCTGTAATATCAACAAGATGAGCAACTAAATCGCCCTCAACTTCATTTGGATTGACAAAATGTGTCATTCCAAATTTTTTTCCCCAATCTTCTTTTTTATTATTCATATCAACACCAACAATCGTATCTGCACCTATCATTCTTAAGCCCTGAATAACATTCAGACCAATTCCACCAAGTCCAAAAACAACAGCTGTACATCCAGCTTGTGCTTTTGCCGTATTTATTACAGCTCCAATTCCAGTAGTAACACCACATCCTATATAGCAAATCTTATCAAAAGGAGCAGATTTATTAACTTTTGCCAAAGCAATTTCAGGGACAACTGTATAATTAGAAAAAGTTGAGGTACCCATATAATGAAGAATGGGTTTGCCATTTAATGAAAAGCGACTAGTTCCATCTGGCATAAGGCCTTGCCCTTGTGTCGTTCTAATAGCTTGGCATAAATTTGTCTTTGGGTGTAAACAATACTCACACTCTCTACATTCAGGGGTGTATAAAGGTATTACATGATCACCTTCTTTAAGAGAAGTTACGCCTTTACCAATTTCTTTAACTATTCCTGCGCCTTCATGACCTAATATAGAAGGAAATAATCCCTCTGGATCATTCCCTGATAAAGTAAATTCGTCTGTGTGGCATATTCCAGTTGCCTTTATTTCAACTAACACTTCTCCTGGACGAGGACCATCAAGATCAACTTCCATTATTTCAAGTGGTTTTCCTGCTTCTACAGCAACTGCAGCTCTGGTTTTCATTTTTTTATCCTTTTCATTACCCCAAAAATAATAACTATTATCATATAATAATGATTTAATATCTATGACTTGCAAGACTTTTTAGTATATAAAACTCTTCATAAAATCAAATTTTTATCTGGGAGCTGGAAAATGAGTTTTGTTGAAACAGAAATTAATGGGCAAATTATAACTATACGATTAAATCGCCCTGAAAGATTAAACGCTTTAAGTACTGTTATTAGAGATGGTATGGCAGACGCCTTTAATCGTTTTCATGAAGATAAAGATCTTGAGGTTGCTATTCTTACAGGTACGGGAAGAGGTTTTTGTGCTGGCGAAGATATGAAAGAATCTATTGATAGAGGTATACCTGGTTCACCCAAAGAATTTGTTGAAGAAAATTTAGTTGACCCTTTTCAAAAAGGAATCCTTCAAAAGCCAGTTATTGCTGCAGTAAACGGCTTTGCAATGGGTGGTGGGTTTATGTTAGTTGAAAGAACCGATCTTAGAATAGCTGTCAAAGAAGCAATATTTGAAATGTCAGAAGCAAAGCGTTGGCTTCTAGGTGGTTATAACCATGGACATTATGGTAACCTTCCTCATCCTATTGCTACAGAAATGGCTTTTGGATATCGAATATCAGCAGAAAGAATGCATCAAGTTGGCTTTATAAACCGTCTTGTTGAGGCAAAAGATTTAATGACTGAAGCAAATTCAATGGCTGAACATTTGCTAACTCTTCCGCCCGCGGCAAGAGTTAACACATTATATATGATGAAACATATGGCTCCTCAAATCAATCCTAACATCGCGGAACTTGCTGAAGAACTTCATCTTCATGGTGATACAGAAGATAGAATGGAAAGTAGACGTGCTTTTGCAGAAAAAAGAAAACCAAATTTTAATGGCTGGATTAACCCAGAAGATCGATATAATCCACCTAAACTAAAGTAAGTGTTTTTATAGTTTTTATTATCATCTCAATAGGGAGTTAAAAATGACAAATAACAAAGGACCTTTATCAGGGATAAAAGTTGTAACCTGCTCTACAGCTCAAGCAGGAACCGTTCCATATATGTTTATGGCCGATCTTGGGGCACAAGTTATTAAAATTGAAACACCAGGAAGAGGTGATAATAGTAGATATGCAGGAGAATTGATTGGATCATTTAGTTCATTTTTTGAAACTAATAATAGAGGGGTAAAAAGTATTACTTTGGACTTAAAATCAGATCAAGGTAAAGCTATATTGCATAGATTAATAAAAGATGCAGAAATATTTGGCCAAAATTTCAGGCCCAGAGTTGCAAATAAACTTGGTTTTGGATACGAAGAATTAAAGAAAATAAACCCTGCAATCGTTTATGGATCTGTTTCAGCGTATGGACCAGACGGGCCTGATGCAGATTTACCTGGAACTGATGCGGTGGGACAAGCTTTATCAGGAGTAACTGAAGCTTTTTCAATACCTGGACAAAACTTACGAACTGGAGTTGCTTCAGTAGCAGACGAAACCTGTGCTATTTTGACATTTGGAGGCGTTCTTGCAGCCTTAATTCATGCTAGAACTACTGGTATAGGTCAAAAAGTTGAAACTTCGTTAGTTGGGAGTGCTTTTAGACTGATGGGCTGGACAATGACCACTGCGATGTGGAAAAATAAGCCACCAATCACAGGCGCAAGAATTAATGGTTCAAGAGAAAAACCAGGCATTGCTGCGTGCTTCAATGATAGCCAAAAGAAACCTTTGGCTATGCAAGTAGATCATAAAGATTGGCAACCTGCATTAGAAGCACTTGGTTTTTATCAAACTATGAAAGAAAAAAATCTAAGTGATCTTGGAATAGCTTTTGATTCTGAAGATAAAAAAAACCAAATTCTTTCAACTCTTGCAAGCCTTTTTGCACAAAATACCAGAGAACATTGGATACAAATTTTAAGAAATGCTGATATTATCTCGACACATGTAAATACTATGTTAGACGCATCCAATGAGCCTAATATTGTCGACAACAATTATGTTTCAGAAAAATATTATCCAGAAATTGATAAAACTTTAAAAATTCATGGAACTCCTTGGAAATTTTCTGAAACTCCTTCAGTAATAAAAACAGCACCTAAGCTTGGTGAACATAATGAAGAAATTTTAAAAGATGCCGGGTACTCTAAAGAAGAAATAAAAAACTTTAAAGATCAGAAAGTTATTTAATTTCTTTAAGATCTTTTGAAAACTTTTTAAAGTTATCTACATAGTGTTTAGAAGATCTAGTTAAATTTGCGATTGTCTTTTCATCTAATTCTTTTACCGCTTTGGCTGGCGATCCCACAATTAAAGAACCATCAGGAAACTCTTTGTTTTCTGTAACCAAAGCTCCTGCTCCAACTAAACAGTTATTTCCAATTTTAGCGTTATTTAAAATGGTAGCGCCCATACCAATAAGTGTATTATTTCCTATGGTACATCCATGAATAATGGCGTTATGGCCAATGGTACAATTATCTCCAATTGTTACTGGACAGCCAGGGTCTGCATGAATAATGGTGTTTTCTTGAATATTAGTTTCATTACCAATTTTAATAACATCATTATCACCTCTAAGAACCGAACCAAACCAAATACCTACATCTTTTCCTATCTCTACTTGCCCCATAACATGCGCTCCTGGCGCAATCCAATAATCTCCCTCATCTGGCAAGGTTGGCTTCTTATCGCCTATACTGTATATTGTCATTCCAAGTATCTCCTAAATTAAAAAAAATGTTGTTAAAAAAAATTACATTAAAATATATACTTAATTTTTTTTATTTATACCATATGCTTTAATATCTAATTCAAGGATAATAAATGCAAGATGAAGATAACTATATTATCAAAGTTAATTTATTTAGGTTAGATGTACCTCTAATTAAACCTTATAAATTATCCTATAATACTTTTAATTCTTTTGAACCTCTCTTAATTCATGTAATTGATAAAAACGGAAAAGAAGGCTGGGGCGAACAACATATTTCACCAGGATCTAGTAGTGAGACAAGAGAAGGGGGATGGACGTTCGCAAGAGTTATTTCAAAATTAATTTTGAAGAAATCTGTTATGGAAGCAAAAAAAGTTATTTCATCATACTCACATTTCAGTAAAGTTGCTTCAAGCGCTATGATTACAGCTATAGAAATGATGGAAAATAATTCTATATTAGCAAATAGATCCTCTATAAAATTAAAACTATTAACAGCGTTTAGTGCTGAAGAAGAATTTGAAATAAAAGATGAGCTAGATAGAGTTATTGAAGAAGGCTTTAGTACAATCAAAATTAAAGTGGGAAAGGATGTGAATTCTGATCTAAAAAAACTTAATTTGATACAAACTCATTTAAACGGCAGAGCTTCATTAAGAATTGATGCAAACCGCGGATACACGAAAGTTGATGGGTGTAGTTTTGTAAAAGAACTACAACCTGATTATATAGAACTGTTTGAACAGCCTTGTGACGCAGATGACTGGGAAGCTAATGCATCGGTAGCTAAAATTTCAAAAGTTCCTATTATGTTGGATGAACCTATATGTGATTTAAAAGATATTAAAAAAGCATCTCAATTGACTGGTGTTGGATTATGTAAATTAAAGTTAAAAAGGTTTATGTCGATTGAACACTTATTAGAAGCTATTAATTATGCTCATAGTTTAGGACTGAAAATTGTTATTGGAGACGGACTTGGATCTGAAATCAATTGTTGGATGGAAGCTAAAGTTGCAAATGGGCTGATTCATAATGCAGGGGAATATAATGGTTTTTTAAAGATTAAGCCAGAAGCTAGAATTCTTAAAAACCCTCTGATTTTTGAAAAAGGTTATCTAACAATTAATGCCAACTGGTTTCCAGAAATAGATGAGGACAAAGTAAAGAAGTATAAAATTTTTAAAGAAGAGATATTCAATAAAATTTAATAAAAGGATAATTACATGAAATTAATTAAAAGCTTGGATTCCTTGGGAGGCCAAATAGAAGATATAGATCTAAAAGTACAATTAGATGAATCACAAATAAATTTTATAAATCAATCATGGAATGAACGTTTAGTTGTTGTTTTCAAAAATCAGGACTTGAATGATAAAGCTTTAATAAACTTCAGTAAAAATTTTGGTGAACTTGACCCTCCAGGACCTAACCCGTACGGGATAACTTTCTTGCCAGAGTTTCCTGAAATTAACGTCATTTCAAACGTTAAAAGCAATAATGGAATTCCAATTGGTAATTTAGGAGATGGAGAAGCCGTTTGGCATGCAGATATGACGTATAATGATTTGCCTCCTAAAGCGGGTATTTTATATGCACTAGAAGTACCCCACAACCAAGGAAATACTCACTTTGCAAATATGGCACTTGCTTATGAAGAACTTCCACAAAGCTTAAAAGATAAAATAAAAGGTAAAATCTTAATTCACGATTCAGCCCATAACAGCGCTGGAATGTTGAGAAAGGGATACACTGAAAGTAATGACCCATCTCAAACACTAGGAGCTAAACATCCACTAGTAATAAAAGATCCTCAAACTAATAAACATCTCCTTTTTCTTGGAAGAAGGCCTCATGCATATATAATTGGAATGGAAATAAATCAAAGTGAAGATCTATTAGATGATATTTGGCAACATGCAACTCAAGAAAAATTTACTTGGACCCAAAAATGGGATGCTGGTGATTTATTAATGTGGAAAAACCTAAACGTTCTTCATAAAAGAGATGCTTTTGATCCATTCACTAGAAGAATAATGCATAGAACTCAGTTAAAAGGAGATGTAAAAATTGCATCATAAGCTCCAATAACTTAACACTTTAAGTATTTTTTTAAAAAGAACTGTTGATTAATATGATCATCAATAGCAGAGTTGAATATTAAATACTTATTAAATCGGGAGGATGACGTGATACAAGAAAAAATTTCATTTAGAAGACAAATGATAAAGACTGGCTTAAAAGTTATTGCAATTGCTGGAATAAGCACTCTTGGAATTGTGTCTGTAGCGAGCGCCGATAAATACCCCAACAAACCAATTCAATTGGTAATCCACGCTAAATATGGGGGAGGAACTGATACTACTGCAAGAATGGTTTCTATTAGAACCAGAAGAAATCTTAAAACAGATATTTCTATAGTTGCAAAGAGAGGTGGTTCTGGAGCTAAAGCTCAAAATTATGTTCTATCTAGACCTGCGGATGGATACACAATAATGGCACTTACTCAATCACATCTCTACACAATGGCAAGAGGTAAGTCTAAAATGAAAATTGACGATATTGTTGGTGTAGCAAGAGCCATGGATGACCCAACATTTATAGCGGTTTCTGGAAAAGGTCCCTATAAAACCCTTGAAGATTTAGTTGCAGCTTCTAAAAAGAAAGCCTTAAATTGGGGCGTTGCTCAGATTGGTGGAACTGAACATATTGGTTTAGCTCAATTTGCTAAAGAAGCTGGTATTAAATTTAAGGTCGTACCTTTTGGATCAGGAGCACAAATGGTACAAGCTTTGATGGCTGGTAAAATTGATGCCACACTTCCTAATGTTAGTGAAGCTACAAATCAAGTTGCTGATGGAAGCTTTATAGCTCTTGCTGTGATGGCAGAAAATAGGTTAAAAGACTACCCAAACGTTCCATCTACATATGAAAAAGGTATTAAAGCAAAATGCTCTACAACAAGAGGGTATGCTGTTTTAGCTTCTACTCCACAGCCTATTATTGACCAAATATCAAAAGCAATGGTTAAAGCTATGAAGCATGATGTGTTTTCAAGTTATCTTGCTGGAGCGGGTTTAACAGTTGAAAGCAGTGTTGCTGGAACAAAGATTTGGGATAAGCACTTAAAAGCCGAGTATAAAGTTGCTGCATCTGCTCTTAAAGAACTTGGTTTAGTTAAGTAAGGTTTTTTAATTATACCAAAGGTTTTAAATTATGAAAAACAATAAACATGCACCCAGTAATCTGGGTGCATTATTTAATAAAAATGATACAATCATAGCCTCATTAATGATTGGTATAATTGCTTTCTTGTGGTTCATAACGACTGGTTTTGAAAAAGTACCAGATCTATTTTCTAATAATATTCCTCCAGAAATGTTTCCTCAAATTTTATTAATTATTATCTTAGGTATGGTGCTGGTTATTCCATTTGAACATATATTTTTAAAGAAAAGTGGAAAAGATATTGATGACTCAAGAAAAAATCCCGTTGCAAAGTCAACAATAGGCACAATGGTTATTTTGTCATTAATTGTTACTTTTTCTCAGGTTTTAGGAGCAACATTAACTATAATTGCTATAAGTATTGCTCTGCCCATATATTGGGGTGAAAAAAGATTAAAAGTATTAATACCTTATGTAATTGGATTTCCATTGTTCGTTATCCTTTTATTTAATATCACCCTTGGGGTTCATTTTGAACCAGGGTTACTTGAATTTATTATAGATTAATGAGGATATAACTTTGGAAGATGTCGTAAAAGGTTTAAGCTTATTACTTGAATTTGAAAATATTATTCTAATTCTTGCAGGAGTTTTAATAGGAGTTTTAGTTGGTGCCTTACCTGGGTTAAGCTCTCCAATGGCAATTGCCTTATTAATACCATTTACAATTTCATTAGATCCAGTAGCAGCTATATCTATGATGGCGGCTTTATATTGTGCGGGAACTTTTGGAGGCTCTATTACTGCTATTTTAATTAATGCTCCAGGAGCCCCTCCAGCAGTGGCAACTGCACTTGATGGTTACCCTATGGCTAAGAATGGAGAGCCTGGAAGAGCTCTTGGTTTAGCTGCGGTTTCAAGTGTAATAGGTGGTGTTTTTAGTTTAATTGTATTTATATTTGCTGCACCCTTATTAGCCTCTTTGGCTTTAGAATTTGGTCCAGCTGAATATTTTGCACTAGCTGTATTTGCTCTTTCAATGCTGGCGTCTATGAGTGGCAAATCATCTTTAAGAAATCTTATTTCTGGATTAGTAGGAGTTCTAATAGGCACTATTGGAATTCACTTAACAACTGGAGTGGAACGCTTTACTTTTGGAGTTCCAGATCTTGAAGAGGGGATACACTTTGTGCCTGTTCTTATAGGATTGTTTGCTGTGAGTGAATTGTTTAAACAGTCTGAAAAATTAAATACTGTTGTTGATAGAATTCACGCTAAAGCCCTAAGATTACCTTCTTTCTCAGAATTAAAAAAACTAAAATACACTATACTTCGATCGTCTGGAATAGGCACTTTTATAGGTATCCTTCCTGCAGAAGGGTCTACAGTTGCTGCAATTATTGGTTATAATGAAGCTAAAAGATGGTCTAAAAATAAGGAACTATTTGGGAAAGGTTCCCCTGAGGGAATTGTTGGCCCTGAGGCGGCAAACAATGCCGCGGCCGGTGGAGCAATGGTCCCTACTTTAGCTTTAGGAATACCAGGGAGTGGTTCTACTGCATTAATATTAGCAGCATTAATTATGCATGGATTTAGACCAGGGCCTTATTTAATAAGTGAAACTCCTGAATTTGTATATGCGATCTTTGGAGCAATGCTTATAGCTAATCTAGGGTTTTTGTTTATTGGATTAATTGGGGCTAAATTCTTTTCATTAGTAGCGTTTATTCCAAAAAAATTATTATGGCCTGCTGTATTTATTTTTTCATTAATTGGATCTTATTCATTTGCATCGTCAATGTTTGACGTTTATGTGATGCTAGCAGCTGGGCTTTTAGGCTACTTTATGGATAGAAATGGTTTTTCTGCAGCCCCACTTGTAATGGGTTTAATTTTAGGAAAGTTGGTTGAAGAAAGTTTTTCACAGTCTATGATAATACATGATAATAACTTTTTTGCTCTTCTAGAAAGTCCTGTAGTTTTATTATTTTTCACGCTAACTTTTTTGAGTTTGTCTTCACCATTTTGGGCAAAACTTTTTATTAAAAAGTAATTTTACGTAAGATTTTTATATGAATAAAAAAATTAATTATCTTTCTATTGCTGAAGTGTATTCTTCATGGGCAGAAAGTTTACAAGTTGAAGATATTCCAAAAACTGTTATTGAAAAATTAAATATTATTGTGATGGATTCCATTGGCTTAATGGTATCTGCTAAAAATGAGCCTTATATCTTAAGTTTAGTTGACGCTCTTAATGAACTTGGTGATTGTAATCTAATTGGTCATAATAAAAAAGTGTCTCCGTTTAATGCAGCAATTATAAATGGAACAGCTGTTCATGGTGAAGATTTTGACGATACGTTTGAGGGCACACCTGTTCACGTTGGAGCCGTAATGGTTCCAGCAATGTTAGCTGTTGCTGAGGCTAAAAATTTATCTGGGCTAGAGCTTCTTAAAGGGTTAGCAATTGGATCTGAGCTTATTTGTAGACTTGCTCTAGTTGCCCCAACCGCTGTTCATCGTCAAGGGTTTCACCCAACTGCTATATTTGGTGCATTTGGATCATCCATTGGTATTTCATCTAGTATCGGTTGTTCTCCAGAACAAATGACATCTGCTCTTGGAATCGTTGGAAGTATGGCTTCTGGCATTATAGAATATTTGGCCGAAGGAACTTCTACAAAACGTCTTCATCCAGGATGGGCTGCAGGTTGCGGTTGGCAGTCAGCAAATATTGCAAAATCAGGATTTATTGGTCCAAGAACTGTTTTTGAAGGAACGCATGGTGTTTTTAATACCTTTGCTAAAACAAATATTAAACCAGACTTTTCACATATTATAAACGATCTAGGTGACAGATGGGAGTGTGTAAATTTAGCTATTAAACCATATGCCTGTGGAACTATGGCTCAACCTTTTATTGACTGCGCCATAAAACTTAAAAATGAAATAAGTAATATTGATGAAATAGATAAAATAATAGCCCAAGTAGGAGAGGGTACAGTTCATAGATTATGGGAACCTCTCAAAGAAAAACAAAGCCCATCTTCTCCTTATGGAGCAAAGTTTTCTGTTCCTTACTGTGTAGCTGTAGGTTTAATTGACGGAGAAGCTGGATTAAAACAATTCACACATGAACGTTTAAAAGATCTAAATGTAATTAGACTAGCATCTAAGGTTACATATGAAATCAACCCTAATGATGAATATCCAAAAAATTATACTGGCGATATTACTATTTATAAAAAAGATGGAAGTATAATTTCTGCTAATCAAAATTGTTTAAGAGGTGGTAAAAACGCTCCATTAAAAAGAGAAGAAATCAATCTTAAATTCGAAGCTAATCTGAAATTTGGGAATGTGAAATTAGAAGAAATCACTGAGCTAAAAACTTTTATAGATAATATATTTAATGTTAATAATCTAAAAATTATAGAAAAAATTAATCTTAACTAAATTTTATTACTACAATCTTTTCCTGATAATAATCCAAAAAATTTACTCCATTTAGTCTCATAATTATCTCTATTTACAATCCATTCAACATGCTTTGTGTTATTTTTAGATAAGTCTATTTTAATTCCCCATAATCCATCAACTTCATTTGGAACTGCTGAATATCTTACATCCGTAATAATACTTTTATCCATCCCTATTCCTAGGTAGCCTTGCGAAAACCAGTTAAATCTTTTTATATCTTTAAATTGCTGGCTATTTCTGTCTAAGCCAGGAAAATCGGATGATATATTAAGTTTTTTGATTTTTGTGCCTAAACAATACTCTTTTTGTAAGAGTAATCTAACGGCATCAACATAATAAAAACCATTATCTTCATATATAACTTTCCATAAGATTAAGTTTCCAAAACTAGGTTTTACCGTTAACTTTGCGCTTCCATGCCCTCTTTCTTTTGCAAGAAATCTTCCTGCTTCTTCAGCTCTATTATTTTGAAGCAAACCTATTCCAAGATATAGAAAAATATAAGCTACTCCCAACAGAGCTATCCATTTTTTTCTCTTTAAAATTGTGAATATAATAAATATTATAATCGGCAGAGTTAATAATGGATCAATAATAGAAATATTATTCCATGCAATTCTTTCATCAGAAAAAGGCCAAAACAATTGCGTTCCATAACTGGTACATGCATCCAACAATCCATGGGTTGCGTACCCAAAA